>Ga0214472_10000013_pt1 | contig 271347 bp, 255 predicted proteins | sample RVTome_6_FD_207662 | JGI IMG/M metagenome (GOLD analysis project Ga0214472, IMG submission 207662) | Soil microbial communities from uranium-contaminated site in the Upper Colorado River Basin, Wyoming, United States - RVT140D175 | ecosystem: Environmental > Terrestrial > Soil > Contaminated... | reverse complement strand
AACAACACCACCAACCCGGCCGAGCCAAGCTCTATCAACAACTCCTCGACAACACCCCAAACAAAGGCTGAACCATGAGAAACTTGCACTCACAACTTGACAGGATTACCGGCATAATGCCGGTTATCTCTCGCCCGGGGGCGCTCGATAATGTGCGGGGTGCATGTCGTTCTGTGCGCTGATGGTCGACCGAACTGTTCTAGCCGCGCACGATGGTTAGCGATGGATGATATGTATTATCCACGTGACCTTGAGCATACTTCAGACCTTGCATCTCCTGCCCGGGCCTAATAGGTCATTCCCCGTCCGGGCCGAGGTCAGTCTGCCACGGTGTAGACGGCCCAAGTAGCAACTTGAGATCGATTGGCGACAACCGTTGCAGGTCCTCTGCGACGAGCGGGCTGAGCTTGCGTTGGCCGTCGTTCCCGATGCCGAGTGCGCGTCACCAGAGACCAGAATTGCCTCGAGGCTATCGAGCAGTTCTTCGATACCGGCGCCGATCTCGGTAGACCGTTCAGCGAAGTGTCCAGACGTGGTTAATCGGCGGCCATGCATCCGTTCGCGGGGACGCCGAATGGAATCGACTTTGACGACTCTGATCCGGGGACACCCTCGTCGACTACTACGATCCGGGCGCACGTCGGAGTGTTGACCACAAACCCACCGTTGAATTGCGCATCGACATCGCTGCACACCTCGAACTTCACCGTGTGATCCGCGGCCTCCCACGAAACAGGGGTTCGCCGCTGCGGATCATAGACGAGACGCACATGATCTCGGTCGGGCTCGGAAATGGACACGGCAACAGGACCGACTGCGGCGTGGTCAATGACGATCACGAACTTGATGCCTTCGTACTCACCATCGCTCGTAGGCTCCATGTAGTAGGTGTGGGTTTCAAGCCAGTCAGCATCGAAGGCGAGCAACGCTACCGGCCCGATGTCAAGGATCGATAGGTCCGAGTTTGCTCCTCCGTAGCCCTCGCTGACGCGACTGCTGCACGGACGCTCGTAGTAGGCGCGAGCTTGGAGTTCGGTAGTTGTGGTCTCTGCCGTTGCCGCGGTAGTGGTCGGAGACGTTGTGGTTGTCGAGGGAGGCGATGCTGGGGTCGTGACGGTCACTGTTGTTTCAGGGATATGCGGCGGTTGCCTTGTGAGCGTTTCAGGTGCGGGCGAGCTACATGCACCGACTAGACCAACCAAGAGGACCACCGCATTCGCGAAACGTGACGTCGATCTCATACGGATCTGAGTGTTGCGTTGACGAACAGATGCAGTGTCCACAAGCTGCTGGTGAGGAGAGCAGCAATTCCGGATAGAACCCTTGCCGCTCTCCCCTTGGCCCCTATCGCCGTGCCAACGGCCCATACCCCACGCCGAGCAATTGCCGCAGCCATCGGAAGTGCGCTGACCGTTCTCACGGCCGCGTACGTGCCGAAGATCCATGCACCGGAACTCGGCTCTCCGATGTAGAGGACGCCCAGTGCGGTCAGATACCAGATTGAGTAGCCGATTGTTGTCGCCGCACCGATGCCGATTAGGGCGCCACTTGCGGTAGCCCAGGTCGCGACGGTCCGATCAGATAGCCCTGGTGGGGTTTGTCGCGCACGTTCTGGGAGTCCATGATGCCGCCCGCGTAGCTCGCGGATCCCAACGAACAAGCCTACGATCACGATTGCGCTCTCGCGGCCCGGCACCGTGTGCAGGAAGGAACCTACGAAACCTAGAAGTGCTCCGAACATGCTACCGCCAATCAGGGCGGAGAGGACGTATAGTACGAATCCATTGACATAAGCCATCCTGAATCTATGCGAGACTCCCCGTAACTCGGGGGACCTGACTCCTTGAGCCAGGTTTGGCGCTCAGGGCAGGGTCTGCTGAAGAACTGCGGCAAGGGCCCCGGAGGCTATGAGTAGTCCAAGAGTCATGTCAAGCTCCATTGAGGTCCTCCAGGTATGTCCATGCGTCAGCAGGGAACGCACGGGTTTGAGGTCAGGCCAGCGCAAATGCACGGCTCGTCTCCGTGCTCCCACCAGTCGCGACAGAAGTATTGGTAACATACCCCGGATTTGCAGCAGTACCAGCCGTAGCCAGCACCACAACCCGAGTTGCGCGGCGAGCAACCACCGCTGGTGCAGCAGGATTGACCACTGCAGCAATCGCACTCTGGGCTGCCGCTGCAGCATGCGGGGGAAGCAGCAGCAGCTGGAGTCGTGCCGACCCAGTGCGCTGCAAAGAAGGCGATAACCACAGAACCCAGCTTGGCCAGGAAGCGACTGCGGGTCAGCCAGGACGAATCGATGTCCGTTACTTCGACAGTCATGTCTTGTCTCCCTTTCTCGCTAATGCCGATACGGCAAGCTCATGGGCATTGGAGCTTGCCCGCGCTTGATGGAGATTCCATAGATCATCCATACCCTGGAGCGTCGACCAGCCCGTGATAACGCCGTCCTCCACTTCGATCGTGTAAGGACTCACCCGCATCCCAAGTCGTCTCACAACCGTGCCTGTAGCGGGCTCTCGGAGAACTGTGGCAGCTCCTGCCAAGGTCCCATCCATCCGGTCCGCGCTGTCACCGTCTCCCGACAGAACAACGAGTACAGATTCGGGGAACCTGTCAGCGGACTGGGACTGTTCTGTGAATTGCTTTACAAACTCGTGGCACGAGCCGCAATCAGGCGTAACCCACACGAGATAGCTGAGACCCGCGGCCAACTGCGGGGCAACGGCGAGCACCTCCTCCGGAAGATCAGCGCCAGCCGCCAACTCTTGCGATTCTGGCGCTCCCTCTCTATCAGTCAGCCCTAAGTTCACTGAAACGAGTGCTATCTGCCGGAGCGCAACTACAACACCAACAGCGAGAGTCACCTCAACGACAACAACGGCAATAAGAAGCATTGCTAGTGGGCTCATATCGTGGGTACCTCCTTCGGATTTGTGGCTTTCGGCTTCGCCACATCCTCAGTTGCCTGATTTCGTCTGGACAGGGTCAGCGCCTCGTAAATCGCAAAGACAAGACCAGCGATCGTCCATATGGACCCGACTAACAGCAGCTCGTATACGATGGTTCGCACTCCTGGCGCCGCGATGTCTGCAACTGCAGCTACTCCTGCGAGCGTCGCGAAGACGACTGCCCGCAGCACCTTCGGATAGGAGATATCCCCGGATCCGGCACCGAAACAGCTACACGAGAAGCTCCGACCGAGGAGCACGCTCCGCAACATCACCATGGCGAAGACACTAAAAAGGACGACCGCTGTCCACGCTGCGACTATCCGGGGGTCATCAAAGCCTGCGACAACAGCAATCCCGAGCACAGCGCCAACGGCTACTTCAACCATACCGAGCGCAACACCGGCCCACGCACCGCCAAACCGTTCGCTTTGGGGTAGCAATCCATCGAGAAACAGCCTGATGGCCAATCCCGTGTTGTTCGGTGAAAGCACCTTGACCACGCCCGTGTAGACGAGAACACTGGAAATCAGGAATGCGATCGGTGCAGCGACGGTCGACACGGCTACGCCCTTGGCGCCCGCAGCCAGATAAGCGAAGCTGCAAACTCTCCGGTGTCAGTGTTATGACGTATCAGAGCCTCGATAGAGGAGCCCACCGCCACATGGTCCGGATCGAACGGTGTCAACGAGGTTCCGTCGCGCGTAAGGCTGGTCAGCTCTACCGGACCGCCACTGGTGAGGAACCGGTGCTCCACCTTTCCCAGCAGGTCAACGTCGGCACCTTGGTAGATCGGACTGACGGCTCGAGCGACGAATTCACCGTCCACGTCAGTCCCCTCAACGACAATCACATCGCCCGGAACGAGATCGCCAAACATGCACGGTGCGTCGCGCCAGAACAAGGTATCAGGATCGCAGCTGACGACGATCGATTCGCTGGCAACGTTTCCGACACGGAGACGTCCTGCTTCAGGATCGACATGTGCCAAGGCGCCAGAGACCGCCTCTGAGCTTCGGGTTACCTCTCCATTCCTGTAAGGGAAGAGCATGAAATCGGGTTCGGGGGAAAGCGTACTAGTGGATCGAGTCTCTGGTTGCCTGGGATAGCCGATCGCAGGAACAGTGGCTAGCACGGCTGCACCCTTGATGAACTCTCGTCTAGAGGGCTGGGTGGCAGGCTCGCTCGTCGAATTGTCTTTCCGTGTCATGGTCGGTCCCTCCCTGACAGCTGGTGCCCGCTTACCGGGTCGATAGGGTGACCACACCAAGAACGCCACGTCCCGTCTCCGCGACATCCGGTCGCTCAACCGGGAAGCAGGGGCATTCGACCCCCCTCACCATGGGTCAACCATACGCGGCGTAGCCGGATTTGGGAGAAGTTTCTGCGAAGGACTTCCTGGTCGGCGAAACCCATCGAATCCTGACATGCCAATCTGCGGGTCTGGTCCCCGTCAGGGAACGCTCCGATTCGAGACTGAACCCGATCGAGCCACGCCACGGCCGAGGACACCAACCGGCTGGCATCTCGCAATAAGGCCAATCCATCGGGCGACAGGCAACGTCAATCGACCAAACCGGCCAGCAACCTAGACACTACGTCGGAACCCCCGCAACATGCCCACAGATATGCGACCTTGACAGCGGTGACAAATCGGTTGGTGTCTGTCGCGCCGTCCTGTTGGGCGCCGTGCTCGCGGCTCGCTTGCGTCACCTAGACGGTCCACACTTCGGCGTACCGATGGCGGATCGGCGAGAGGCGCTCAGCCAAAGCATTAGCGACGGGCGAAAGGGGATCACGCGGAGGGGATCACGCGGAGGGCATCAACGCCGGCTGACGTCCTCCCTTGCTCACCCCGAACACCTCACACTTGACAGAGAGGAACCACTCGGCGCTCCCCCACCGATACCTCAACCACCACCGTGCGCGGTCATCGACATCGAAGGACAGGGGCTGTCGTCTGAACTATCGGATTCCTGATGCAGCACACCACTGATGCTGTTCGTCGATTCGGGACTCGAGTCTTCGCATCGCGTGGCGAATGCAATCGGTAGTCGCGTGGCTGGAAGCGTAGATATCGTAGGTTATCCACGCCCGACTGACGCGAGAGTACAGTTATAGGCGAGAGCTCGATTACGCACGATGCCGTACCCGCCCGAGATCGCTAGATATGGCGCAGAAACGCTCGGTTTCCCCGAGTGTCCCCGATCGGCATCCCTGAGCGGGCTTGTGTTGTCAAGAGGCGTTTTGGCAGGGTTTTCGCGTTGTTGACGGTGGGTGAGTGGTCCTGGGACGCGTTGAATCCGGAGCCGGTGTCTGAAGCTCCGGGACGGATGGGTTGTCAGTGTTGGTCGGGGTGGGCTCCTGGGTTGTTGGACACGACGGGTCTGGCTCCGGGCCCTGTAGTGGGCGGGAGGCGAACCGGGTTCGGTTGCCTGGGCATCCCTTCGCCACGCACCACGACTGGGTGGTGGGCATGGAGCAGTACGGCCACAGCCGGGCTGGACTCAATCACATTCATCGACCCGCACCATCAGGTGGGGTCAGCCGATCCTGTCGCGAGTTCGCAGCCGGGCCGTGTCCGAACCTCACGCCACCTCCACCATGTCGTCGTTTTCGGTGTGGAGGCAGCGGATCTCATGGTCACGCAACCCGTAGAAGACCAGGGTGAGGAGTTTGCGGGCTGCTGCCACCTTGGCGATGTTGTTGCCTCGTCGGTCGGCGATGCGGTGGAAGCTGTCCCGGATCGGGGCGCCGCCGTGATAGCGGGACACTGCTGGGCGTGTCTAATGGATTGTGTAAGTGGTTGGGTCACGACCTGATTGGAGGTATTTGTGACCATGACTAAGCGAGATTTCGAGCGTGAGGAGCGTCGCCGCCAGCAGACCGAGATCGCTGATTCGTTGAGGGAGTCCGGTGCGTTGGATGAGATCTTCGCTCGGATCGATGCGGGTGAACCGTTGACGGGCCATGAGGGCTTGTTGAAGGGGATGTTGAAGGCCTCTTTGGAACGCGGTTTGGACGTGGAATTGTCGGATCATGTCGGTTACGACCGTGGCGACCCGGACGCGGCGATGTTCTCGAACTCCCGTAATGGCACGTTCCCTAAGACAGTGGCGTCAGAGATCGGCGATATCGAGCTGGCCGTTCCTAGGGACCGGAACGGCACGTTCACCCCGATGCTGGTCCCAAAGGGCAGCCGCCGTCTCGATGGGCTCGACGCGATGATCGTGTCGCTATACGCCGGCGGGATGACGATCCGCGATATCGGTCATCATCTCGCAGCGACGATCGGTACTGAACTCTCCCATGAGACGATCTCCAAAGTCACTGACGCTGTCTGTGATGAAGTGTTGGCGTGGCAACAGCGGCCACTCGAGGCTCTGTATCCAGTGGTCTATCTCGATGCGATCATCGTCAGAGTCCGTGACGGCGGACACGTGAGGAACAAGGCCGCCCATATCGCGGTCGGGGTCGACATGGACGGCATCAAACATGTGCTGGGAATCTGGGTCCAGAGCACCGAGGGCGCCAAGTTCTGGGCGTCGGTATGTGCCGAGCTCGCTAACCGGGGTGTCAAAGACGTGCTGATTGTGTGCTGCGACGGGCTTACCGGGTTCCCCGAAGCGATCGAAGCGACCTGGCCGCAAGCGACCGTCCAGACCTGTGTTGTGCATCTGATCCGCGCCGCGATGCGGTTCGTCAACTACAAGGATCGCAAGCAGGTCGCCGCGGCACTCAAACCGATCTACCAGGCCGCTAACGAGGACGCCGCCCTTGCCGAGTTGGACGCCTTTGCAGCCTCCGAATTGGGCGGGAAGTATCCAACGACAGTCAAGTCGTTCCGTGACGCATGGGAACGGTTCACGCCGTTTCTGGCGTTCCCGCCGGCGCTGCGAAGAGTAATCTACACAACGAACTCGATCGAGTCACTGAACTATCAGCTCCGCAAGGTCACCAAGAACCGCGGTCACTTTCCCAACGACCTCGCCGCCGTGAAACTGCTCTGGCTTGCAATCTGCAACATCGAAGACAAACGAGCTCGAGAACGCGCTCGAGAACGCGGGCTACCCGCCAAACAACGCAAAGCCCCCGGCCGCCTCGTCGAAGGCCAAATCACAACCAACTGGAAACAAGCCCTCGAACAGCTCTCCCTCGCCCACCCCGACCGAATCAACCCACACCTATGAACACCACAACCCGACCCGCTTACACAAACAACTTGACAGGCCCACACTGCTTCCACCGCTGACCAACGCACCAGAGCGGATCCTTGTTTGGTGATCCCACCCCTAAACGTTTTCGTGTCCGATTCTCGTAGCCGCGGGGTTAGCCCGGCCCAGGAACACAACCGGCGCGGGTCGGGGAATCTGGTGACGTCACCGATCTCAGCAACAAACGCAGCGGCATGGACCCGACCGACACCATTCAACTGCTGGATCGTGCGATACCCCGCATCGTCACGAAGTTTGCGGTGGATACGGCGATCTAACTCGTCGATTTCTGTGTCATGGATGGCGATCAAGTTCCGTAGCGACTCGAGACGAACCTCGAAGGCTTCCCCAAGGCTGATCTCATCGAGATAGGCGGCGCCGAGGGGACCCCAGATGTCCCGTAACGGTGGGATCAGCCCTTCTTTGCCCAGCACCGAATGCAGCTGCGCCTTCAACCCGGTACGGAGTCGACACAGTTTGTGGCGATACCGCACCAACTCGCGTAGTTGCCTGGTCGAATCAGGGGCGATCCACGACTCTGGCAAAGACCCCAGACGCAATAAGTTGGCGAGCATCTCCGCATCCACCAGGTCGTTTTTCACCCTGCGGTTTTCGAAGCCTTTGATCCCCAACGGATGCGCCAAATGCACCTCGACACCTTCATCAGCAAGGACATCGACCGCCCAATACCAACCCCAGGTGGCTTCCATCACCACCACCGCATCCGGGCCGGCCTCCGACACCACCCCGGCCAGCATCTGCGGCGAGTTATCGAACCGCCTCCACCACAAACGCTTGCCCCCATCGTCGAGGCACACCGCCAAAGAACGGCGACGATGCAGATCAATACCCACATAAGCTGTCATCAGGGGCCTCCTCCCACTAGGTGAACATTGACAGCAACCCGAATAATGCTTCGGGTCACCAACGAACGGGGAGGCCCCGCCCGCTCATTGCATCACGTCCGAGTGCGTGACGACGAATGCAGACTGTGGTGGCGCGGGAGCTTGGCTGCCGGATTTCGGGTGCCTGCTCCAAGGTTGACAGTTCTGACACATCGAACTGTACGAACTGTCAGGCAGGATCGGTGATCAGACGAGGGCGCCGGGACGTTCTTTGTGAGAACGTGCACGGAGTGCCAGGTGTTTGAGAAGGGTCGGGTGGGTTCATGGATGTCACGGGTGTGGTCATCGAAGAGAGCTTGGAGCGGGACCTCTGTTGGTCCTCACCCTGGCTTGCCCCGCTCACCGGCATCAACTCGTAGCGTGTTGAGAAGCTCCACGACGGCACGGCGGAGCAGCTGTGCATCTAGACCTGGAGCTTCGATGAGGTAGACGACCTTCTCGACCCACGCCGCCCTCCTCACACCATCTATCAGGACGAGGGCTTCGTCGAGGATGCGGGCATATTCGTGGTGTGGGTGCAGGTAGCCGATGACCGATTCTGGGACCGAGAGGACCCAGGCTCCATCCCAGTCATGGCCTACTTCGTCGAGCCAGTTCTCGATCTCTGCGAACGATCCCCTCGACGCGTCGACGTCAGTCAGACCGTACGGTTTGGCTTCGACCCGCCAAGTAACCTCTAGGCGCTCTGCGCCGGGAACCGGAGCTCTGTCAATCCACCTTTGCAGTCCGGCCGCCAGTCCTAGCCCGCCATCACCTCCGTACTTCTCGTGCTTCGGACTCACCTTCATCTCCACCGCAAGCGCACCAGCAACTGCGCCAAGTCCTCGACGAATGCAGTGGTACCTGTCACCGTCGACGAATCCAACCACGCACGGCTGATTCGCGACTTCGAGCCGATCGTTGCGCTCCCACTCTGTCCACAACGCGTCCGACGACCCAAGGACACACCTCGTGAGGTAGTGAATGAGACCATCCATGAGCCACAGACTGTGAGGGCGAAGCCGTCGAGTTGCCAGATCGTCCTTGTCCCACCACATCGGTGGACGGTCACTGGCAAAACCATGTGGATCATCCTCCTGCCGCAGCAATGGCCGAGCGGCGGACCACCATTCTCGAAGACTCGCCGCGGTCCCGTCCAGCACTGAGGGGTCCAGATCGGACAGAGAGACAAGTCGCTCCCGCATCAGCCCGATCGCATGGTCCCTCCCGCCATTGAACTCCTGGACGAATGCCTCGCACTCATCAGGCGTCATGCTCCTGAGGTGCAGCCAGCGAGTGTTGTCCGGCGTAACGCCCCTATATGCAGCCATGAACCTCCGCCACAGCGAGGAATCCAGACAATGTACTCTTGCGAAAGAACACAGCAGAGAAACCCTTCATGGGGGACAACCGTAACCTGGCTCCGTCGTCACCTACGAATCCACTCCGGATCACTAAATATGTAGCGATACCGCCCTCTTTGTCGAGTGTCCCCGAACGGCACGTCGAGGGGCGGTCCAAGTGTCGAGATGCCGCCACGGAGTGTTGTCGTGTCTTGGCTAGCGCTGGGCGATACCCTGAGGTTCCTGTCGCAGGTCTTGCACATCGGTTCCCAAGACCGGCACCGCTACTTGCCGCCTCTCGGTCGTCGTTCGACGAGATCAGCGGCCGCGTATCCGCCAAGTTCGATCTTGGAATGCTCTCTTGTGTCGGTGGTTGGCGTTACGCTGGAATAGTGGGTTCGAATGGAGCACGCGTGACCGATTCCGATGACAACATGATGATTCCGGACACCCGGGCAGCTGAGATCGCGGCGATCAGTCGCCAGCGGCTCCTCTACTGGGCCAAGACCGATCTCGTCAAGCCCGACACTGAGCGGAAGATCAGTTCGCGCAATGTGGTGCGGCTGTATTCGCTGGCGCGTCTGGTCGAACTGGTTGCTGCGTCGGAGCTGCGCCACCAGGGCGTCTCGTTGCAGCACATCCGACGGATCATCAACTACCTGCAGCGTCAAGGCTATGAGTCGCCCCTACGGGAGTTGCGCTTTGCGCTGTCTGGGGAACGGGTGCTTTTCCAACATGACGACGGAACGTGGGAAGACTCGCGCCGTCCCTTCCAGGGTGTCATGTGGCAGGTGATCGACCTCGAGGCGATCCGGTCCCGGGTTCAGGGACGACTGCAGCGCGGTGACGCCGATGCGGGTGTGATCGAAAAGCGACGCAAGGTCCAGGCGTCGAAGCCAGTCTTTCGCGGAACACGGGTTCCTGTCGACGCAGTCCGACGATACCTGGAGGCTGGGAAGACCACAGCGGAGATCTTGGAGGCGTTTCCAAGCCTGACCGCCAAAGACATAGAAGCGGCGGAGGCGAGTTCGTCAGCGGTTGCGTAGATGCGCTTCGTGCTCGATGAAGACGTCGATGCCCAGGCAGTCGGTTCGTTCCTTCGACAGCTTGGGCATGAATGCTGGAGTGTGGTCGATGCAGGCCTTGGCGGGGCAGTTGACGATGCGGTTGCCGCCTACGCCGACGACCGCAACGCCGTTCTGATCACCCACGATGCGGATGCGACCCGCCGGCGTCGCCGCTTCACGTTCGGCCAACATGTATTCCTCAGGTGCCATCAGCTCGAGGCCGTGGACCTGCTCAGTGTCCACATAGACGAACTGGTAGCACTGGTGCAGCGTCACCGAATCGGTGTTTTTGAAGTGAGGAAGGCAGCCATTTTGTACCACGCGCCTCGCTACGAGACCGACTGATCTCGAGCCGCGGCGCCTGATCGACCAGCCGCCGGTCTGGTTTGGTCCGCATTTAGTCCGCGGGAGGATGCAAAACGACCCAAAATGACGCGAACTGATGAAAGCTGAGAAACATTGTGGCACAGTTGATTACACGGAATTGTCAATGTGGCCCGGACCCCCTGATTCTGACTACGGATCAGAAGGTTGGGGATTCGAGTTCCTCCGGGCGTGCTAGCGAAACCCCCGTGTTTACGGGGGTTTCTGCGTAGCAGCTCTTCGACCCTTTCTGACGTTTGGGAGCCATTCGAGGTTGCTCCAGCTGGTTGTTGGTTCAGCAGGCGACTGCTCCGCAGGCAAAAGACTGCGCTGAGCCTCTCTATCTGTCCGAGTCGTCTGAGCGCCGTTGGCGTCGTGATGCCGAGCAGCTCGGTCGATTGGCCTATCTGGCGATCACTTGGAACACCTGCGGGTTCCAGTAGCGCTTGTCGTATCGAGCCTCATCGTAGGGTTCGAGGATCTCGGAGTCGACGAGTTGGTGAATGGCGTTTCGGCTCGCTTGGTTTGTCTTGCCGAAGCGTTTCTCAGCCCAGGCAACCGTGATGACCGGGAACCCAATCAGGCTGTCGGCAATATCGACGGCAAGCCGGCCGCGCGGGAAGGCTTCCCTCGCTCGACCACTCAGCTCTTCTTGGAGGGAGAGGAGTCGCTCGATCCGCCCCTGTGTTCTTCGTGCTTCGACAGCGATGGCTTCAGCCATAAATCCAACCCAAGGATCCCAATCTCCGGTGAGGCTCAGGTTCAGGAGATGATCCTTGTACTCATCTTCGTGCTCCTTGAGCCAGGGGGAGACTGATAGGACTGGTTGGCTTAGAGCCTTTTCTCGGACCAGCTGCAGGCCGATCGCCAGGCGTCCCACTCGACCGTTCCCGTCGTGATAAGGGTGGATGGTTTCGAATTGGTAGTGCGCCAATGCCACGCGCACGAGGAGCTGAAGGGATGGAGGATTCTGATCATCCCGAACCCAAAGGAGCCACTCGTCATACATTGCCTCGAGCTGATCGCCTGGTGGAGGCGGAACAAAGCGTGCCTCGGTGATCGGTCGGTGCTTCGGGCCGATGAAGACCTGATCCGTGCGTACCCGTCCGGCGCTTGGGCCGTCTGAGTCTGTCCCGCGGATGAGGGTGGCTTGGAGCTTCGAGAGAAGGGTCCTGGTAATCGGTGCCGACGTGATCCATTGGTAGCCGATCTCCACGGCGTCGAGGAAGTTGAGTACTTCTCTGACGCGAGGGGGGATCTCACCCTGAGTCGGCTCGACTTCCGCTGCGAACAGTTCTGCGAGGTTGGCATATGTCCCTTCCAACGCTGCAGTACCGACCGCCTCCAACCGCGTTACGACGCGAATAACAAGCTGTGGATTGGGGAGTAGAGCAGCGGCGGAGTCAAGCCGGCCGAGTTCGGCCATTGCATCGCCGATCTTCGTCCACGTGGTGCTAGATAGCGCGATGTCTTCGGGCAAGCGATCGGGCATGAATGCCTGGACTTCATAATCCGTCCCGAACCGGTGGTCATGCCCGGTGATAGTTACGGTTGTCCCGATGGGCGAGCTGTCGAGCGACGTCATGAACTTGGAATCTAGTCTTCATCCACAAGTTACGCGCGCGAAACTTGGATTTCAACGTTGTAATTCAAACTTTGATCATTTCCACACCGAGAGCCAACTTGGGAGTCATTCCGGGAGCCAAACGCTGTGGATTCGCGCGGACGGCTGTGGACATCCGTGGACTGGAAACCACGTCGTTCCGGCGTGTGTGGACGCCCATGGACGGCTGTGGACGGTGTTTGGATGACTACTGATCAAAAGGTCGGGGATTCGAGTTCCTCCGGGCGTGCTTAGCGAAAGCCTCCTCGCGGAGCAGACGGCGCAGGTCCTTATGGCTGATGTCTCGAACACCCCCTTGCGATCAGATGCTCAGCCAGCTTGGTCGGCGACCAGGTCGAGAACGGCAGACCGTGGTCGCTGGGACAGTCGGCGCAGGGAATGGACGTCCCTCAACCCGCCCCGTTCGGGTTTACCTCTGAGGATCGGGTCCGGGACGTGATCCCGATTTCAATGACGACGGGTTCGATTCGTCGTGCCCTCGATGCGCTGCTGGTCGGCCTCCGCTCTTTGATGCCGACCAGCGGGTCTAGCTCAAACGGGTCGCGTTGAGTCGAAACACGATATGCGCTCGACGCCAGGTCGCCACCGACCCGAGGTGCGACTCGCCAGCGAACCAGTGGACCCGATCCGATCTTCCCATAGACGCCTCGGTCGTCGTCCACTAGGTGAAGCACAACCAATCGGTTGCGGCGTAGGAGATCGCTGCGGTGTCGGCTGGTCACCGAACCAGACGTTCACAGTCTGATGTGAGCCCTTGCGAGACGCGGGAATGCGGACGCTGGTCTTGTGCCTACCTTTATGAAGAGAGACATCATCGCATGCAATGCATCCGGTCTCTCGAAATGGGTGAATTACGGAAATGCTATTCGCTACCCCGCCACTGGATGATCGTGCGCTATGGACGATCGAACCATGGGATCGCTTTTACAGCGCGGCCGTCGGGCTTCGGGTCCGGCGACCCGACCACATCGAATACGCCGACGTGAGCGAGCGGGTCGCCACCTCCGACCCGAGCAAGCTCGTCGAGGCGGGGCTTCTGCAGGCCGTAGGCGATCGGCGCGGCCGCTACTACGTGGCGAGTGACCTTCCCCAGAGCCTCAACCGGCGAATCCAGGAGGAACGCAAACCGATCCCCGACCCATTCGAAGAGACCGACTGAGATCGCGCGGCAACGCTGGTGGCGGCGACGAAAGCCGACCTCGATCTTGCGGGTGCTGGACGAGTACTCGTGGACAGCACACCGCTGAGACCGGGGGCCACGCCCGGGATCAACTGGTCGAGGCGCTCGGTGTTGAATCACAATCCGAGGAGCGCCGTTTCGGGCGCCACCTCGTACGAACGCAATGTCGCCCGCAAAGGACGGGCCCGACCCCGATACCGGGGCCGGGCCCATTGTCCTTGGCTAGCGAGTCTACGGGATTTCGTTCACACGATCGGTGCTCGGAGGATCGACCGGGCTGAAGGCCCCGAGGTAGTCGATCAGGGCCTGGAGGTCGTTGCCGCCGCCGAGGCGGAGCGATGTGACCTCTCCGAACGTGGTGAAGTTGTCTCCTCCGTCGGCGAGGAAGTTGTTCACCGTCACCATGTACGTTGCACCGGTATCGAGCGGTGACCCATCCACCATGACGTTGCTGATGGTCACCGAGGTGCAGTCCCCGGTCCCGCCGTCGAACGTCGTGGATAGGTCGTACGTGAACCCGTCCGACACTCCGAGATGGAGGAACGGACGACTCGATCCGGCGGGCTGGCATTGTTCCTCGAGCACGGACACTATCTGGGCCCCGGTCATCTCGTAGGTGACAAGGGTGTTGCTGAATGGCTGGAACGTGAAGGCCTCGCCATACGTAACAACGCCGTCGCCTTCACCCGTCGAGTCTGCGTACGTCAGATCAGAGCGCACACCACCCGGGTTCATGAACGCGACGTCTGCGCCGTAGAGCATTGTCGCCCATCGCTGGGCATCGGCAACCAGGTTGCCTGCCGGCGACTCGACACCACGATCATCCCCGGGGGGAGTGCCACCACGGACGATGTCCGCAGTGACGGACCCGATCGGCTCGTTGGCAAACGCATCGAACAGCACCTGCCACTTGTCGATGATCGTGGTAATTGCCGAATCGGGGGTAAGGCCCGCTTGGATGACGGCGTGGTTGGCGGACGTGCTCGCGTCGCGAACGACGTCACCGGTCCGCGGATCGATGACCAGGTTCAGCTCCGAGATGACCCGTCCGTACGAGTACGCGCTCGTGACGATGCGCGGCGCGCCGTCGGGATCGTCGAGCAAGCAGTTGTACGGCAAGTGGGTGTGACCCGTTATCAACGCATCGATCGCCGGATCGAGTGCCGCATTGATGGCGACGATAGGTCCGGAGATGCCGACGCAAGCGTCCACGTCACCCGGTGGTGGCGTCTGTGACCCACCCTCGTGCAACAGCACGATGATGGTCTCGACTCCCTCTGCTTGCAGCATCGGAACGAGTGCATTCGCCGTTTCCGCTTCGTCGAGGAAGTCCCAGCCGTCGATGCCGGAGGCGGCAACCAGCGTGTCGGTCGCTTCCAGCGTCATCCCGATGAAGGCAACTTGAGCTGTCCCCACCTGGGTGATCCAGTAGGGCGGCAACACCGTGTCGTCGGTGGTGCTGCTTACGACGTTGGCCGCCAGCCACGGGAAGTCCGCACCCGGATAAGGCTCGGACGGGAAGTAGCACCCGTCGACCGGGTGGCAACCGCCGTTCTGCATGCGGAGCAGCTCGGTCACGCCCTCGTCGAACTCGTGGTTGCCCACGCTCGAGACGTCAAGGCCCATTGCGTTGAGCGATTCCACCGACGGTTCGTCGTGGAAGAGACCGGAGAAGGCGGGCGAGCCGCCGATCAGGTCCCCGGCCGCGACAGTGAGACTGTGCTGCTGGCCGGTGCGCAGCTCAGACAGCATGGCAGACAGGTACTCGGAGCCACCTGCATCTTCACCTTCGATGCTGCCGGGTGTGCTCGCCTGGAGGTGACCGTGATAGTCGTTGAATGCCAACAGCTGCAGTTCGACGTCGGTGAGTCCACGGTGCAGGAACGCTGCCATCTGGCCGCGGGTGACCAGATCATCGGGACAGTAGTTGTCGTTCGTGGGCGGATTGCACCCGCGGGTGACCCCGGCGGTGCCGATGAGGTCGATGTCGTTCTCGAAGGTCGAGGCGTCGTCATCGGTGAACAGATCGGCTCCGGTCCCGTCGGTCAGGCCCAGTGCCCTGCTCACAAAAGCGGCCATCTGGCCACGAGTGACCGGATCGTCCGGGCAGAACTGATCATTGTCCGGGGGATTGCACCCGCGGGTGATCCCGGCGGTGCCGATGAGGTCGATGTGGTCCTCGAAGATCGAGGCGTCGTCATCGGTGAACAGATCGGCTCCGATCCCGTCGGTCAGGCCCAGTGCCCTGCTCATGAAGGCGGCCATTTGGCCACGGGTCACCGGATCGTCCGGACAGAACTCATCATTGTCCGGGGGATTGCAGCCGGATGTATAGCCGTTGTCTGCCATCCATTCGATGTCTGCCTCGAAAATGGATGTGTCGTCGTCGGTAAAGCTCCCGCCGGCTGCCGTGGCAGCCACAGGCGCCAAGATGGCGACAAGGATCGCGCTGACCGATGCGATCGTCAATAACCGTCGTGGAATACGAATTCCACCATGAATACTCAAGATCGGACTCCCTTCTTTCGCTCCGTACGGCCCCCCTGCTGGACGGCGCGGTTGCCTTGTGACGGAGCGATGCCGTCCAGACCCCGAACTTACCCGCTGGTGAGTGCCGATGACGGCAAAACGGGGCACAATGTGTCGGGCTCGGTCGATTTGATCTGCCGGTCGGCGAATCCGCGCATGCTCTCGACGGGACTCTTTCGGTCCGCGTCCGCCCTCGGGCGGTGAGGAGGAGAAACGGCGCATGCTGGTTGCGGTCGGGCTAGCTCCCGAGGATCCCGGCCAACAGCCAGTTGAGGGAGCGGTCATGATTGCCGCGGGTCTCCTCGACTGGTACCACCCCGTCTTCCACCGCAAAGGCGGCAAACCCGACCGTGTTCATCGTACAGTTCACACCTAGACGGAGTACCAGATGCCACCCAACGTGCAGCATTTCCTCGAAGAAGCTGGCAATTTCTAGTGTCCCTTGCGAGCCATACTTGTGAGCAGGTTCGGGAGATCTACGTCAGCGTGGCAACCGACCCAACAATATGTGCCGAGTTGAGCATATGGGTTAGGGACGTCTGCGCCGTGGGTTGTAGGCGTTATTGGCCGGGGTGACTTTCGAGGTGTGAAAAATTGGTCGCGCGCGCACGTGTTGGCGGTCACCCTCGCTCCCAATCACAAGGGCCTATCCGGCTGGTCGTACTGCGTCAGCGGGGTTCATGGTTGCGGCTCGGATGGAGGGGTAGAGCCCGGCGACGAGGCCGAGGAGTAGGGCTGTGGCGATAGCGGCGGCGATGATGTTAGTGGGGACGGTGAAGGTCCATCCTTGGCGTTGGACGTACAGGTAGGTGATTGCGGCTCCGACGGAGGTTCCGGTGAGCCCGCCGATGGTGGTGAGGGTGGCGGCCTCGAAGAGGAACTGGAGCGCAATGTGGCGGCGAGTAGCGCCCAGGGCGCGGCGTAGGCCGATCTCGGTGCGCCGTTCGAGGACGGAGATCACCATGACGTTGGCCACCCCGACTCCACCGACGGCGAGGGCGACCAAACCGAGCCCGATGAGGAGACGTTGCAGGCCTTCGTCGACGGCGGCTCGGGCTTCGAGGGCGTCGGAGGGTCGGGACACGTCGACCTCGTTGGGTGCCCCGGGGCTGACGGTGCGACCGAGGACCCGGGTGACGTCATCGACGTGTTCGGGTGACGTGCGGGCGTAGATGCGGGTCGGGTAGAGGTCGAAGCCGAGAAACTTGATGGCTGCGGATTCTCCGATGAAGACGGATCGGTCGAGGTCGGGGTGGAGCGTGAGGGGATCGAGGACCCCGATCACGGCGAATCTCTCACCTTGAATGACGATTGTTGGAGCTCCTTCGAGGTCGGTGATGCCGAGTCGTTGAGCGGCGACGGCTCCGAGGACCACCGTGGGCAGGGTCGACGTGCTCTCGTCGAGGAACCGTCCGTGGGCGAGGTTGCCTTCGATGGTGTCGAGCAGGCTGGTCTCGGTGGTAAAGACGGAGAGCCCGTTGGGTGTGGTGTCGTATTCGTTTCGTTGCGCATCGGCGTCGAGGAGGGATACGCCGGTGGCGTTGAGCACCGGGTTGACTCGTCGAACCATGGCGGGTGATTCGACGGGGAGCCGTGCTTGTTCCCCGAACAGGGTGTCTCCGGCTTGGACGACGAGGAGGTTGGTGCCGAGGGCATCGATCTGGGCGAGGAGGTCGGCTCTGCTGGAGGCCGAGATACCGAATACCGCGACGATGGCGGCGATGCCGATGGCGATCCCGATGGCAGTCAGGGTGGACCGTCCGGTGCGGCCCCGCACCCCGTATAGGCCGGCGTCGATGACGTCGGTGGGTCGCAGCCTCGATTTCCAGGTTTGGGTCCGGCTCATGTCGCTGTGCTCACTACGAGCGTGTTTGTGTCTTCGATGACCCGACCGTCGCGGAGGGCGACCCGCCGGTGGCACCTGGCGGCGATGCCGGCTTCGTGAGTGATGACCAGGATGGTGGCTCCTTCGGCGTGGAGTCGGGTGAGGAGGTCCATGATCGATGTCGAGGTGGCGGTGTCGAGGTTGCCGGTGGGTTCGTCGGCGAGGATGATCGCGGGCTCGCCCACGATGGCCCTGGCAATGGCGACCCGCTGTCTCTCTCCTCCGGAGAGTTGGGGTGGCCGTTGCCAGAGGCGGTGACCGAGACCTACACGCTCCAGCGCGGTGATGGCTCGCGGTCTCCGTTCGCGGCGGCGCACGCCCCGGTAAACCAGGCCGGCGGCGACATTGTTGACGACGGTCACGCCTTCGAGGAGGTGGAACTGTTGGAAGACGAATCCGATCCGGGCGGCGCGCAGTCCCGCCAGCCCGGGGTCGCTCATCGTGGTCGTGGCCGTGCCGTCGATGCGCACTTCACCTGATGTGGGTCGGTCGAGGGTTCCGATCACGTTCATCAGCGTCGACTTTCCCGACCCGGACGGTCCGACCAGGGCGGTGAGTTCTCCGGGTTGGATGGTGAGGTCGACGTTGTCGAGGGCCCGGACTGGGGGAGCGCCGGGGTAGTGCCGGGAGACACCGTCGAGCTCGAGGGCTGGTGTGCTGGTCATGCCGGCACCACCACCTGGTCGCCGGGTTCGATGTCGCCGGTGATCTCGGCCCGGGCGTCGACCACCGCACCGACTTCGACTTGAACGAGACGTGTGGTGTCTCCGTCGACGACTTCGACTGCGAAACCGCCTTCGGCCACCGCCAGGAGGGCAGAGGTGGGGACGATCAGCACGTCGGACGCGTCGACCACGGTGCTGTAGACCAGCACCGACGCTTCGTCACCGCTGATGCCGCCGTCGACTTCGATGACTACCCGCCATGAGGTGGAGCCGTCATCCCCCACAACGCGTTCGTGGTCGGCCACCACCCCGGTGAGGATGGTTCCGTCCGCCAGTTCCACAGTGACCTCACCGTCGACGGGGATCTGACTGCGTTGGGAGGTGCTGATGTCGACGGTCACTGTCGACGTTGCTTCGGTGACGGTGAGGATGTCGAATGTGGTGCCGATCCGTTTGGTCGCCTCGACACGCAGCGGGCTCGGGCTGAACACGACGAGAGAGGGGTCGACTCGACCGGTCTCTTCCAGTCCAAGCGACTCCTGCCAGTCCTTCACCGCTCGTGCCGTGGACGGACCGAAGTCGCCGTCGACTTCGAGTCGGGCGTCGTCATCGAACCCGGCGGCGAGTAGGAACCGTTGCAGCTGGGCGACATCCTCGCCTTCCATGTGGGTGCTGGTCAACGCTAACTCCCGGTACATGGGGACATCGCCTGCGGCGAGGAAAACGGGAAGGCCTGCAACCTCGATCAGCTGCTCGCCGAAGTCGACGACGGTGCCGGGAGAGTGACTGGCTGTGACAACGCCCTGCAGTGTGAGAGGGAGCGCCCACGAGTCGCCGTAGCTGACCTGGCCAGTGAAGTCAGAGTCGCTGCTCAGGTCACCCCGCACCACCTCCACCCTCTCGACAACGGACTCGGAGATGGGGTCGGTCACAGCCGATTCCTCGCCTCCGGCAGCGTCGGACATGGTCTGCCAGCCGATGATGGCGGCGGTGGCCGCCGCCATTGCGGCTACCGCTGCGAGAATTCTCTTCCGTCTCATGAGATTCACCTCCGATCGTGGTCGAGTTCAGCTGCCCGGGGAGGGGGGCACGACCTCGGCGAGCTCGGGGTACTCGTTGAAGATCTCCATGCACTCCGCTATCGCGGCATTTATCTCCTCGCGGTCGTCCTCTTCCTGGTTGGGCGGCGGAGCCTCCTCGCCGGCCTCTCCGTTCTGGACCACGCCACTGCCGGCACCGCCTCCGATGTGAAGCCGGACGTCGAAGCCTTTGTCGGTGATGCACTGTTGCACCTTCAGGTTGGCGTCCTCGAGGGCGGCTTGCTGCTCTGGGGTGAGTTCCTCACCCTGGCTGATGTTGGCGAGATGGGCTGAGCACACCTGGTTGGCCGCGTCGAACGCTTCGAGTTCCTCGGGTGCGATATCGCTCCGACGCCACGGGCCGGCGATCTGCTGCGTTGGGGCCTCTTCGTCCTCCGACCCTGCGCTTTGGATCGTTGGGCCGTCGTTGGCCTGGCCGGCGGCGTCGGTTGCGAATCCCTCCTCCGCCATGCATCGGTCGTACAGGACGAACGCCTCGTTGCGGTCGGCGGGTGCCTCGACCCCGTCGGCCGAGTCGTCAGACTCGTCTCCGGTGGTGGTAGGCGTGTCGGTGCCGAGACTGGCGACACCGTCCGAGTCCTCATCGGCCGACCCGCCGTTACCGCAGGCAGCTAGGAACAGGGCGAGGACCGTGATCATGATGCCGAGGTTCAGCCCCGGGCGTTTGCTGATTGACATGGTGATTGACCTTCCCGGGCAGCCGCTGTGGCCGCCGCTGGCAACACCATGTCTCAAATCGGATTAGCCGCTGATTAGAAGGGATTAGAAGTCTCTAATCCTCTTCTAACAACCCCCGTGTACATTCAGCCGTATGCGTCTCCTGGTGGTAGAGGACAACCCGACCATGGCCGACGCCCTCGAACGGGGGCTGATCGCCGAGGGTTTCGATGTTGACGTGACCGGCGATGGTCTCGACGGTTTGTGGCGGGCTCGCGAGTTTCCCTGCGACTTGATCGTGCTGGACATCCTCCTGCCCGGCATGAACGGCTATGTGATGTGCCGGACTCTGCGGGAGGAGGGCAATCAGGTTCCGATCTTGATGCTGACCGCCAAAGGCGGGGACGAGGACGAGGCCGAGGGTCTCGACCTGGGCGCCGACGACTACCTGACCAAGCCGTTCCACTTTCATGTGCTGATCGCCCGGATCAAGGCTCTCCTCCGGCGTTCCAATCCGACACCGACCTCCCCCAAGATCATCAGCGGCGACATCACCATCGACACCCTGACCAAGACCTGTATCGTCGCCGACACCCCCGTCCATCTCTCGGCACGGGAGTACGCGCTGCTCGAAGCCCTCGCCCGGCGGCTCGGTCAGCCGCTCACCCGAACCGAGCTACTCGACCTGGTCTGGGGTGCCGACTACCCGATCAACTCCAACGTCGTCGACGTCTACATCAGCTACCTCCGCGCCAAACTGCGGGCAGCAGGCGATGACACCGACGTCGTGGAGACGGTGCGTGGCATCGGCTACCGCATGGTGAGAGCATGAGCCGCCGGTTTGGGATCAGAGGCCGTCTCACCACTCTCGTAGCCGTCGTGTTCACCGCGGCGATGGTCCTCGGCGCAATAACCGTGGTCAGCTACGTCCAGGATCGGCTTCTCGCCAACACCCGTGACAACGCAGAAACCCTGCTCGCCGATTATCTCGACAGCGCCGCCAATGGTGGCCCGATAGTCGCCGCGGTCGACCCGAACGAACCGGGAATCTTCTTCTACCTGGACGCCGACCACAATCAGATCACGGAGAGCCAGTACCTGGAGGTCCTCACCGCCATGGCTCCGTCCGGCGCTGGCGGGAACGTCGCCTCTTCGCAGCTCCACCTCGGCCCATCCGGTCAGGCTCCACCTCCCGGGGCCACCGACGGCGAGCAATCAAGGTCGATCAGCATCTCTGCCACCACAGTTGGCCAGATCCAAGAAGTTGATCTCTCACCCGACTCGGTTTCCGTTGCCCAGAAAGTCCGCTTCGTCGATGGGACCGAGATCTACATCGGAGTGGCCAACTCGCTACAGCCGGTCACAGAGAGCATCACCGCCATCCAAACCATCCTCTGGATCGTCCTGCCCGTTTTGGCTGTAGGTGTCGGTGTCCTCACTTATCTCACGGTTGGGCGGGTCCTCCGACCGGTCCACTCCATTACCCGGCAAACCAGGGAGATCAGTGCCACCAACCTCTCTGGCAGGGTCCCGGTCCCGGAGAGCCGCGACGACATCGCCGAGTTGGCCACAACCATGAACGACATGCTCAACCGTCTCGACCGGGCACAACAACGGCAACGCCAGTTCATCGCCGACGCATCACACGAGCTACGCAGTCCCATCGCCGCCAGCCAGAGTCAGCTCGAGGTCGCCCTGGCACATCCAGAGACCGCCGACTGGCCGACGACCGCCAAGCACGTCCTCGGCGAGCAAGGGCAGCTTGGCTACCTGGTCGATGACCTCCTGGCCCTCACCAGCATCGACGAACAGGGGACCGGCACCGTCACCAGTGTTGATCTCGGCGAGCTGGTCCGCGAGGAGTGCGCTCGACCGCGTCGGATCGCCATCAGCCTCAGCATCGACGGTGACTTTCACGTCGTCGGCAACCGCGGCCAGCTTGGTCGAGCCATCCGGAACATCATCGCCAACGCCGACCAGCACGCCACCAATCGCATCACCGCGACCGTGCGGCGCCTTAGGGACAATGTGGTGGTCCAGATCGACGACGACGGTCCCGGCGTCCCCGTCGACCAGCGACAGCGAGTGTTCGATCGATTCACCCGCCTCGACGAGCCACGAAACCGAGATGACGGCGGAGCCGGGCTCGGGCTCGCGATCGTCCACGAAGTCGTCCAGGCTCACGGCGGGGAGGTGGAGTGCGCCGAATCGCCGCTAGGAGGCGCACGGATATGCATCCGGCTTCCAGGTCCCCTGTAGGCGTTGGAGGCATTGTCCACCCGACGGTCTCTCGAGACGCTCTCGGCCGTCAGCGACTCCTCTCCAGGTTCGCTGCAACACGGCCTGGAGATCGACGGATCAGAAGGATGGGACCTGTCGCAAGCGACGGGGTCGAGTTCCTCCTGGCGTGCTGCTGAAACCCCCGTGAGAGCGGTGGCGAGACAAGCCAGGTATCGCGATCACGGAGCAGCTGCCGGGACGTTCGGTATCTCGCGATCCTGAGAGGCACCTCCTGATCCTCCCGGTGGCGAAACCGGCTGGGCGGTACGCTCAGTCCTCGCCACCGGGCGTGGCGTAGGTCTCCTGTCGACGTTCGGTCAGATTCACGGTCAGGACGACCCTCCTGCCCAGGACCTCCTCGAGCCTGCGGCCAAGCTCATCGACGGGAAGCGGCTGATGCTCACCGGTCAGCTCCACCAGCACCTCGTCACCGTCGACGCTCACGTCGACGACATCCAGCTCCCGGTCGGACACCCAGGTTTCGACCTCACGTGAGGTGATCACCGCAGCCTGTCCGTCGCGCAATGCGGTTGCCAGGCTGTTGTACAGGGGGATCGCCACGATTCCAACAGGGATGAGGGTGAGGATCACCGCAAGAGCCACCTGGCGGCTGAGACGAGTGATCCGTACCGTGGGGATGAACCCGGTCGCCAGGAACACCACAGCACCGGCCAGCACGATGGCGGTGAGGTTGGTGAGGTAAAGCAAACCGGCGCCGACGGCGAGATCGCTACGGCCGATGTCGAGCGCGGTGCCCACCACTGCGAGCGGCGGCACCAGGGCGACCGCCACCGCCACTCCCGGAAGTGCACTTCCAACCTCCTCCCTGACCATCGCATAGCCCCCGGCGGTGCCTGCGGCCAGGGCGACCACGAGGTCGAACAGAGTGGGACGTGTGCGCACCAGGAGCTCGTTGGGCAGCACCCCGACCTGCACGTCCGGTATCACGACGGCCACCGCCCAGGCGAGCAGCATGCTCCCGAGGCTCGCCGCCACCACAAAGCCAATGCTCCTGGCCGCGCGTTTCGGCCAGATCATGGTGGCTGCTGCAGCTACGGAGAGCACCGGCGTCATCAACGGGGACAGGAGCATCGCCCCGATAACGATGGCCGGTGAGTCGGCGGCTATCCCGATGGAGGCGATCACCACCGACGCCGCCTGGAGCAGAACGAACCGGTAGAGGTGGGGTCGTCGAGCATCTCCCTCGTAAAAGAGCTGACCGAGAATGCGATCCCGTTCCTCCGGCTCCACCCGGCGTCTCTCCCACCAGGAGCGGGCCCGTCGATGGTTTCTCTCCTCCGCCCGTTCGTCCCGGTCGAGGTCGACGGTCTCGTCGTCCCGTTCGAGTTTGGGGACCTCTTCGTTCGCCGGCGGCATTCGGAGAGTCTATCCAGCCTGTCTCGCCGGGCGAGATATTCAGAGCCCCTGTCCGACAAGGATCCGCTAAGAGTGCAACACCACGACGACCAAGTCAGCACGGTGGCGGCCACAGCCGGGTGTCGTCACGGGACGGGTTACCTCGTGAATGCCGGGGCGTCGAGAGACCCTGCCACGAGCCAGGCGGAGATCGTTGTGTACCCGGCGTCGAGCACGGTGGGATCGACCATCGCCTCCCATCGTGCCGTGGAGCCTGCGGCGTCGTATACCCGGGTCACCGAGGTGACGACGCCGTCGACGGCGATCGCCACCACCTCCTCGCCGGTCGCTGCGTCGGGGACCTTCAGCGTCCCTGAGAGATACGTTGGCACCGGGTCGCCACCTGCCAGGTAGCTGTCGATCAGCCCCCTCTGGTGGATGACGAGGTCGACGTCCGGGGCGTCGTCGCCGTCGACGGCGGTGCCGGCCAGGCCGTCCCAGCCGGTGGGGGCCAACGCAAATGGGTCGTTCGCGGCGAACCATCGCTCCTTCTCGGCGACCACGGCGAACAACGCATCCTCGCCGGGCGGTATCACGACGTCGCCCCGGGTGCCCACCATCGTGGACGACGTGCGTCCGGCTCTGGCCGTCGTATCGAGGAGCGAGACCCCGTCGATCGCCCACGGAACCGCGACCCCGATTGTGTCGGCGATCGTCGGCAGGATGTCGGTGGTCTCGGCGCGCAGGTCATCGACGGTGCCCCCTGCGGGAGCCGCGTCTAGGCCGGATGGGTACTTCACCACAAGCGGAACGTAGGCGATGGAGCCGACCGTGTCATCGGTGACGACACGCTGGCGCTCGACGTTTGGTGTGATCGCGATCCCGTGGTCGGCGAGCACGATGATGAGTGCGTCGTCGTACGTTCCGGCCGCTTCGAGCCGCTCGATCACCTCGCCGACGATGGTGTCGGCGTACTGAACCTGGATCAGGTGCCGCTGCCACCCCTGGGCGACCAGGAACGGATCGGGGCCCCAGCCGCCGTTTGCCCGACCCGGCGCCGGCCCGGCACCATGGACGCGGCCGTCACCGATGAGATCCCACGGGTGATGGGGATAAAGGATGTGGCCGACGCGCAGCGTCGGTGCCTCCGTCTCCTCGCCGATCGTGTCGAGAAACGCGGCGACGCTGCGTCGTCGATCGTCGCTGAGCTGGTCGCGAAACCGCTCGACGAGGTCGAAGTCGTCGACCCCGCCGCGATCGAACGTCGTCCAGCCCTGATCGATGGCGGGTAGGCGGGCGGCGAGGCTGTCGGGGAGGATGAGGTGGCGGTAGGCGACGCTGAGGTCGCTCCCGATCTCGGACCAGCGATCCCCGGCGGGCACGGCAGGGACGACGGCGTCCTCACACACGTAGCGCGGGCACAGCTCCGTCACCGGCTCGAGCGCGGCAACGTCGTAGACATCTCCGAGAAGCGAGAACAGGTTGTAGGGATGGTCGGCGGCGATCGGCAGGCTGTCGTCGTCGGCGCCGATGCCGGTGAGGATGGATGGCAGCGCGTCCTCGGTCTGCTGCCGCACCCCGACCATGTTGCGGTACCACACCCCGTCGTCCGACAAGCGTGCCAGCGCGGGGAGATGAGCCGCATCGAGGCTCCCGTCGACGCGCATCAGCGACGCCGTGGGGAACTCGTCAAGGATGATCACGACGACCGGCCCCGGTGCGTCGGGGGAGCCGGGCTCGGGAAGGTTGGCCGCGGAGGCGAAGACCAGATCGGACGCCGGTGACACGAGCAGAAACACGGCGACGAACACGACGGGTGCCGCACCGAGGAAACGGAGCCCGAAACGCATGGGTGAGAAACGCAGCACCGACCAACCGGCGCCGACCCCGATGGCGATGGCGAGCGTGACGAAGATCCAGGCGCTCAACCCGCCGAAACCGATCTGCTTGAAGACGACCGCGGCAAAGAGACCGGCGAAGAACATCAGCACGACCAGGTGGGCGACGGCGGCGGCCGTGTGGTCGACGAGGCGGAGGAGGAGCACGGGGATCGCAACCATGGTTGGCCCGAGGACGAGCACGAGCGGCAGGACGACGATGTCGACGGGCGGGAACCGTCTGGCAACGAAGAACTCGGGGTTGCGCCCTACAAGGTCCAGGAGCGGCTGGGCGACGGCGAAACTGCTGACCCCGACGATCGATGCCACGACCCAGGCGGGGTGCATCGTCCCAAACCGATCGAGCTGCTCTTTCACCTCACCCTCAGGTCGTACAGGATCCGGGTGTCCCCCGCGAGCCGGTCGATCCTCGCGATATCGAAACGGGCGCGGATCAGCTTCTCGAAGTCGGCTTCCCCGCGTTCGGGGTGCAGCTCCTCGGGCCGCTTGTTCGCCGTCAGGCGGGCAATCATCGGATCCTCGGGGGCCACGTACTCGAGTAGGACCGGCGTCTTGAACGACGCCAGCCACTCGATGACCTGCGGCGGGGGAATGGACGAGACGTAGATCAGGTGATGAATGAGCCCGTAGGCGATCAGCAGGTCCGGCGTCACCCGGGCAAACAGCGCACGCCGCTCGACGCCGCCCCATCCCTGTGCCGGCGACGGGTTGGTGAGGTCGGTGAGGACGGGAACGACCGGCAGCCCGGCAGCGGCGACGTCACGATACACACGGTCGAGCACTGCGGCATCACCGTCGACTGCCACAGTCGTGGCGCCGTGCCGGCTCGCGATCGTCGAGTAGTAGCCATCGTTGGCGCCCAGATCGAGCACCGTACCAGGGGCTAGCTCGTCGAGGGCCTTCGTCAGGAACTGTGTCTTCGACGCCCGGTCCCGGCCAACGTGATCACAGGCGCGGTACCCGCTCCACGTGCCCGATGGCGCCTGCCAGTCGAAGGATGCAACGAGCGAGCGCATCCGGTTGACGTTGGCCAGGATCATGTCCACTGTGAACCCTGCGTCGGCGAGGGACGAGCGGACGGATCGCCCCTGCATCCTCGCCTCGGCGCGTGATTGCAGCTCGACATGGGCCAGGGCCCCGGGATGCACGCGGCGGCGCATGGGAAGAAGGCGGCGCATCTGAAGGGCTGTCGGGCCCTCCGGATCACCCCGGAGCCAAGGTTGGAAAGGGACACGTACCCACGCGGTGAGCATCAATGGGTAGAGGAATTGGCGGCAGAACTGGCGGTAACCCAGCCACGGCTCCCCGTCCCGGTAGCGGGCGAACGAACCGACGTCGATGAACACCGGTGCGCCATCGACGAACTGAAAGTTGTAGGGCGTGGCGTCCTTGATCGTCAGCCCTTCCCGTAACGCGGCGGCGAGGAGATCGAGCTGGAGGACCGCAGCGTCGCGGAGCATCGTGAACGTCCACTCGAAGGGGTAGGTGATGACCGGTAAGCGGGGATGACGCAGGCACGCCACCGCGCCATCGTGCGGCTCGTCCTCTTCGGTGGCGATGATGCGTCCGGAGGCGACGCCGTCGTGCAGGACCCGCGACGCAGCCAGGGCACGCCAGTCCGCGAGCCCCCGCTCATCGAGAAGCCGGAGCACAGACTGATCGCCGACCACGACGTGCGAAGCCGGGTCGCGGAATGACCCGGGATCGGGTTGGCTCACCGGCGCTCCTGATGCTCCGCTGGGGCGCGGGGCTCATCGGGCGTGTCGTCAACGGACTGCGTACCGTCCGTGGGCGTGGCCGAAGCCTCGTCCGGCGACTTCTTACGGCGGCGCAGCGCCCGGGCGGCGACGCCGAGACCGGCCGCTCCGCCGAGGAGCGCCTGGAGAATTAGGCTTCCGGATCCTGGATCGAGATAACCGAGAATCATGCGTGTCATATCCCTCCTCGAGTATGGACCGTGTAGTGACGGTCTCTCTCTCGACATGATGGCGCGTTTTGTGGCTTAGCAATAGCGTGCACCCGGATCGAGCCCCTCAGAGTGCTCATCCGACCACCGTGGGTTGTCTCATATCTGGGCGCGGTGTTCCGCTACGACGACGTCGGTGCACTGACAGCCCGCCGCCCGCAACACGCCCACTTACTACGACGTGGCGGCCGAGGTCGGAGGAGGGGCCCCGAATCCGGAGCGTGACCCTCGTCGTGGATCCGGGGTTTGCGGTTGGATTAGCGCCCAAGTATCCCGGTCAACAGCCAGTCGAGGGAGCGGGCATGATTGCCGCGGATCTCGTCGACCGGTATCACCCCGTCCTCCACCGCGAAGGCAGCAAACCCGACTGTGTTGACGATGAGCACCCGGAGCGCATCCCGGGCCTCGTCACCTGCAACCCCGGCCGCCGCGAGCGCGTTCAGCGTCACGACCCCTAGCTTCTGCGCCTGGACCCCGCGAGCTCCCTGACGGGCGAGGATCTGGGGCATGAGATCGGGGTGGGTCACGAGGACCTCGAACGAGTCGGCCATCACTTCACGGATCGCCCCCACCGGGTCTGCGGCGATTTGGGTTTCGTCGGGTACCGGAACGTGGCCGAGGACGTCGTCGATCACGAGGTCCCAGAGGTCGTTCTTGTCGCTGACATGGCTGTAGAGCGCGTTGGGGGCGACTCCGAGCTCACGGGCTAGTGCACGCATGCTCAGACCATGCGCACCTCTGTCGACCAGGACGCGGCGGGCCGCGGCCAGCACAGCGTTGCGGTCGAGCCCGGCTCGCTGTCCGGGACCTCTTGGCTGTGTTCCCATTTGACGAACTGTACTACGTCCAATATACTGAACACCGTACAATTCACACCCAGACGGAGTACCAGATGTCCACAATCGCTCTCTTTCACTCAGTCCTCGGGGTTCGGACCGGGGTCCTTCAAACTGCAGACCTGCTCCGGGGGGACGGCCACCAAGTGGTGATAGTCGATCAGTACGGAGGGAAAGTCTTCGACGACTACGAGGAGGCGGGCCTCTACGTCGATACCATCGGATACCCCGCCCTCATGCAGTCGGCGCTCGAGGCAGTGGCCGAGTTGGCGGACGGGTTCATTGCCGCCGGCTACTCCAACGGCGGCGGTATGGCACAGTGGGTGGCACTGAACCGACCGGTAGCAGGAGTAGCGATGCTCTCGGGTGCCCTCCCCCTCGAGATGCTCGGCGTCGAGGGCTGGCCGGCCACCGTCCCTGCTCAGATCCACTACTCAGCCACCGACCCATTCCTAAACCGGGAGTGGCTCGAGCGCGCAGTGACATCCATCAGGAACTCTGGGGCGTCACTCGAGACCTTTCTCGACTACTCGGGCGGCCATCTGTTTACCGATCCCACTCTCCCCGACGAGTACAACCCGACATCGGCGGGGCTCCTTTTCGAGCGGCTACGTGCGTTCTGCGCCTCGCACTAAGCCGGCTGAGAGCCACCGACGGGGGCGGCGGACGCTCGGCGCACGCAGGCTGGCGCAGAATCAGTTGGCGAGCGGGAACACGTAGCGCCACGTCGTGAAGAAGTGGAAACCGGTGGCCGCCACGACCATGACATGAAAGAGCTCGTGATAGGAGAAGACCCGTGGCCAGAGCCTTGGTCGGTTGGTCACCAGGAACACCATGCCCACCGTGTACAGGACACCTCCGGCGACCATGAAGATAACCGCCGGTATCCCGACCCGCTGACCCAACGGGATCATGATGAGTATGCCCAGCCACCCCATGGTGGTCATTAGCGCGATTGCGAAGCTGTTGTGCTGGCGAGGGCGAAGTATCTGTTGCCCAATACCGACCGCAGCGATGACCCAGACCACGCTGAGAGTGACGGCTCGGAGCCAACCATCGAGAGCAATGGACGCGACAGGCGTGTAGGTGCCTGCGATAAGCACAAAGATCATGGAATGGTCGAGCCGCTGCATCCGTCGCTTCCACCGCTCCTGCCAGGGAATCGAGTGGTACAGCGAGCTGGTCGTATACAGGGCAACCATGGCAAGCCCGAACACCACCGCAGCGATCCTGGCGCCGGTACTGCGGACCCTCATCGCCATGAAGACAGATCCGGCCAGGGCGGCGAGCGCGGCGGTGCCGTGGAGGAACCCCCGCACCGGATTCTGCATCTTCCCCAGTGTGACTCTGGCCTGCTTCACAAAGCCAATCTAGACGTTGCACCGCTGTCTGTGCTGATGCTCTTTGGTGGTCCCCCAGGTCTATGATCAGGTGACCGGGGCGGGTTTTTGTGTGTTGGAGAAAGTTCCAGGTGTCTAGTCGCGGCTGCTCGCCATTTCGGTGACCAACCGAACGCAGCGCAACGAGCAAGACGCATCGTTGTCCGGTAACCGTTGTGAGAGACTTGCGACCATGACAACCCGACTGCGTACGCTCCTTGTCCTTCTCCTGATTGTGTGTGCTTCATGTGCGGGTCCGGCGGTGTTCGATAGGTCGACCGTCGTCGGCGTGTCGAGCACGGGCGAACCCGCCGGATCGCCCAGCGGCGCCACTACCTCATCGACGCAGCAGCCGTCTCCGCAGTCGACCCATGCTCCTGCGACAACGACGAGCGCTGCGACTACGACCTCCTCCCCCCGGGGGCCGCTCGACGGGGTGACGATCGCTATCGATCCCGGGCACAACGGCATGAACTGGGCGCATCTCGACGAGATCAACGCACTGGTCGACATCGGCACCATCTCAAAGCCGTGCAACACAACAGGCACCGCCACGGCAGATGGGTACCCTGAGGCCACGTTCACCTGGGCGATGGCCGTTCTGACTCGAACCCGTCTCGAGGCGCTCGGAGCGACTGTCACGCTGACTCGACCCGACAACGAGGGGTGGGGGCCGTGTATCACGGAGCGAGCGGCGATCGCCAACCGCAGCGGAGCCGCAGCCGCCATCTCGATCCATGCCGACGGCGGCCCGGAATCCGGTAGGGGATTCCACGTGATCTATCCCGAGGTCGTAGCCGGGCTGACCGACGATATAGCGGACGAGTCGCGGTTGCTGGCGACGGCCATTCACGCGGCGGTTGCGACGACGCAGATGCCGGTCGCCGACTACATCGGCGAGGATGGATTCTCGGTTCGGAATGACCTCGGCGGATTGAATCTGTCCGATGTACCCGTCGTGTTCCTCGAAGCGGGCGACATGAAGAACGCCGTCGACGCTGCTCTGCTCACGGATCCCCAATTCCAGGCGCTGCTGGCCGACACGCTGGTGGCCGGTCTGGTCGAATTCCTCAGCGGCTGAAACGTTGCCCGATCGAGCACGTCGGTTCGTTCAGACGTTGTCTAGGTGGCTGCTTTCACACCAGTCATCTCTAGGGGAACGTCCGTGGCGACCTTTGCACATTGATCCAGCGCAGCTCGGTGAACTCATCGAGAGCCGCCTGGCCGCCGAACCGGCCGTAGCCGCTGCCCTTCATCCCACCGAATGGGGCTTGGGGCTCGTCGTTTACGGTCTGGTCCCCGATGTGCACCATGCCGGTCTCCAGCCGGAGCGCCATGTCGAGGGCCTGGGTGAAGTCGTTGGTGATGATCCCCGCCGACAACCCGTAGTCGGAGTTGTTGGCCACCGCCAGCGCCTCGTCACGGTCGTTGACGACGACAATCGGAGCCACCGGCCCAAACGTCTGCTCGCGGAACAACCGCATACCCGGGTCCACATCGGCTACGACCGTCGGGTGGTACAGGAGGTTGTCAAACCTGCCGCCGGTGAGGAGTTGCGCTCCGTCTGCCACCGCCTCCTCAACCTGGGCGTGGACCTTCTCCACAGCCCGCCTGTTGATCAGCGGCCCGACTGCCGTCGCTGGATCCGTCGGGTCACCGACGGGAAGCTGCTCGGCGCGTTCCTTGAGCCTGTCGGTGAACTGCTTGGCGATGCTCTTTTCGACGATGACGCGCTCGGTCGACATGCAGATCTCACCCTGATGGAGGAAGGCCCCCCATACCGCCGCGTCGACGGCGTAGTCGAGGTCGGCGTCACCGAGGATGATGAGCGGATCTTTGCCACCCAGCTCGAGCACGGCACGCTTCAAGTGGCGCCCGGCCTTCTCGGCAATGATGCGACCGACCTCGGTCGACCCCGTGAACGATATGCGGCGTACGGCGGGGTTGGCGATCATCTCGTCGCCGATCTCGGCGGCGTCCTCGCGGGTGCTGGTGATCACGTTGAGAACACCGGGCGGCAGACCCGCCTCCTCAAAGATCTCCGCCAGCAGGATGCCACCGGTGAGCGGCGCCTCCTCAGAGGGCTTCAGCACGGCGGTGTTGCCGTATGCGATTGGGAGCGCAAATGAGCGGCTGCCGAGGATGTATGGCACGTTGAACGGGGCGAAGCAGGACACCACGCCTGCGGGTTGGCGCATCGCCATGAAGAACGAGTCGGGGTGATCGGCTGGGATGATCTCACCCTTGACGTCGTACCCGGCGCCGGCCGCCATCCGGTACAGGCCCGGTACGAAATGCATCTGGAACATCGAGATGCCGATGGTGCCGCCGACCTCTTCCATCATGGCCTTCACCAGCTCGTCGGAGCGCTGCTCCATGATGTCGGCAGCCTTGAGAAAGATCTGGCGCCGCATTGCCGGTGGCGACGCCGACCATTCAGGGAACGCCGCGTTTGCGGCCTCGATGGCTTGCCGGGCGTCGTCCCTGGTACCGGCTTGAACCTCGGCGTACACCTCTCCGGTATACGGGTTCATGTCGTCAAACGTCTCGCCGGTGGCGGTCTCCACCCACTTGCCTTCTATGAACATCTTGTGCCGCGTGGCGGTCATCGCACCCCTCCTCTCGCTCTGGCCGAAGCCGCCGTCCGTCGTTCCGGCCGGCGTCCCCGGATGGAAGGGCAGAGCCCCGATCGGGCCTGCCTCTTCTGCCGAGTGTACGCGTCCCCCCGTGGCCGCGGACAGGGAAACTTGCGTTGAGGCTTCGGTTCCGAGCGACCCGGATCGTCGCTCCGGGTCAGCCGGCTGGGTGACTGTTCCCCGGTCCCTCCACCGGCTGCACCAGTCCGACCAAAGCCACGCTCGCGCGGCGACAGCCGAGTCATCGATGCCAAGCGCGGGTTACCTGAGAACGGCGCTCTCGTCGTTGCGATCGGCCCGTCTGATGGGGCGTGTTGCGTCAGTTTGGGATCTGTTCGTGTGGCGTGCTGCGACGTACGATGTCAATCGATGGCGGCGACGAATCCGACGAGTGCGCCGAGGGTGAACAGACGAATCGGTCCGAGTGCCGATCCTCTTCGGTGGACGCGGACCGGGGATGATTTCGTTGCGGGCCACTACCGGGTCCGGAGCCTGGGGCCGGGGCAGTGGGAGACAACGTACTGTGAGCGCGTCCTCGGTGTCGATACGTACCGCTCAACCGCACTCGCCGGAGCTCAGCAACACCACCGCGAGATGCAGCGGCGGCGACAGATGATCTGGTGGGGTTCTCAAGCCGGGGTTTCGCTGCTCGTGGCCGCGATTCTGAGTCACTGGCTCACCGACCCTGTTGGGTTCTTCCTCTTTGCGGCTGCGGCCGGTTTCTTCCTCGGCTCGCTGGCGCGCTGTCAGGCCGCGGGCAACCGCAGCTTGCTCGACCCGTACCGCACCCGCGAGTCGTGGGAACCCCCGGACTGGTGGAACCGGAACCCGTAGGAACGGATCTATGGCCAGCAAGTGGTGTGCCCCGATGCGAGATCTCGACGGGAGATCTCGACGGGAGATCTCGACGGGAGATCTCGACGGGAGATCTCGATCGTGTCCTCCCATCATCTAATCTGCCACGATGGCATCGGAGAAGGTTCGGTTACGAATCGGGAGCCTGGGCCGGGCGGTGCTCGTCACCGGGCAGGCGTACCAGGACCCAAAGGACGCTCTCAACGAGTTTGTCTCAAACGCTGCCGACGAGTACGCCGAGATGGTTTCCGACACGGTCGGTGAGATGCGACGCATCCGGGTGGTGCTCCGTCGCAAAGGTCGGTATCCCACAGTCGCCATCGACGACGAGGGTCGAGGCATGTCACCCGAAAGACTGCGTGAGGTTGCCAGGAGCCTGTTCAAGTCGGTGAAGCTCGGCGACGACCGGACACTGGGCGAGAAGGCGATCGGTCTGTTGGCGTTCCAGCAGCTCGGCGGGCGATGCGACATCGTCTCCCGGGCGGTCGACTCGAACGAGACGTGGATGCTGCGGGTGCGCCGTGGGGAGATCAACGCTGAGCTGGCGCCGGAGCGCCGTCGGGCGCGCGCCACGCCGGGCACAACGGTCTACATCGGCGAGCTCGACCGCGAGGTGTTGCGCTCGATCACACAGCGCAAAGTCGTCGACTACATGAGACGCCGGCGCGCCGCAGCCCTCGATCGTGGCGACTACTCGGTCGAGGTACAGGAGGGTCGCCGGGTCGAGTTGGTGACACCCGAGCAGCCGGAGGGGGTCCTGGCGCCGCTTCCCACACAGCGCACGCTCTGGGGGACCATCGAGTTCAGCATCTACGTCGCCCCGGGCCGTACCCCGTCGCGCAGGGTGGCGGTCGCCGGGGCAGCCGGGACAACGATCATTGACTCGATCGCCGAGTTGGACGACTTCGACCGTGAGCCGTGGACGTCCGGGTCGCTCAATGGCCGTATCGTCTATCCCGGCTTGCAGCAGACTGCGGGCCGGCGGGCGATCCTGCGAGATGACGACGCATATCCCGTGTTCGTCTCTGCGGTCCAAGCGGTCGAGGATCGGTTGGCGGCGATGATTGCCAGAGTCAACGCCGACATCGACCGGGCTACTGCAGATCGGCTCTCCGACACCCTGCGGCGGGTGTTTGGCGCCGTGCTCAAGGAACTCGACGACATCGACAACCCGATGCGTACTTTCTTGGGGTCGGAGCCAGGCGATGGTGGCTTGCTGGCGCTGACCCATCAAGAAGTGGGAGGCCCAGCCGGCGAACCGACGCTCGGTGACCTGGCTCCACAACCGCCCGCCGAAGCATCGACGCCACCGGACTCGTCGGACGGCCAAGGCTCGGCGACTCCCGAGCGGGGCCGTACCTCGAGACTGCCGTCGATCGCGCCCGACCCGGACCCTCGGGAGGGGCGCAGCCGGTTCGATCCGGAGTCCCGGCTCGTGCTCTACAACGAGATCCATGCTGACTACCTCCTCGTCAAAGACGACGAACCGGCTCTCCTCGACTATCTGGCGTCACTCGTTGCGAAGGAATACGTGGTGTACAACAATCCGCGGGCGCGGGCCGAGGATCTGGCCGAAGAGCTAGTCCGGATGCTGGTGCGGGTGCGTCGCCAGCTCACCAAGCAGCGCAGGTGAAGCTCGGTGGGCGGTCGAGACCCGTCGGATCGGATCGACCCGGGATTGATGCTCGCCATTACCGGCCGGACCGCTTCTACCGGGCGGCCTCCATGCAGGTGACTCCATCATCGCCAACCGTGGCTGAATGCCGGGTGCCGGGTGGGAGGTCGATACGATCACCGGCCACCATCTCGATGTCGCCGTCGGGAGTGTGGAAAGTGATCGAGCCGGACACGCAGAACAGCACCTTGTGATGCGGGTGGTCATGCTCGCCGTACCGGTAGCCGGGCGTGTTCGACCAGGTGCTCGGCTCCAGGCCCTCAGCGGCAAACGTGTCACGTATCGTGCTACGTATCGTGCTACGTATCGTGCTACGTATCGTTTCGCTCACAGGTAATCCCCGATCCGGTCCGGGTACTCCGGGAAGATCTCTCGATGATCGACAGATGGAAACGGGACATGATCGACTCCTTTTGCTCCCGATCGATGGCTCCCGGTCGAGCAGGAACCGAAACGAGGCCTCGACCAGCCTCTGGGGTGCAGTGCCCTCGCGCTCTTTGTCAATGGTCACGAGATGGCTGGTTTCCGAGCCGTCCTCGCGGATGGTTACCCGTGCCCGTCCCGTCGCCTCCAGCACCACATCGGGTTCAGCCATGGTCCGAGGCTAGCCCGGTTCACGTGGTGACGTTAGGCCCTGGCGGTCACCCGCCCCGTTGTCATAGGCTCGGGGTGGTGCCCGAGGAGTTGGATCACATGTATGTACTCGTTGCCTATTCCAGCCGTCACGGTGCAACCGCCGGGATCGCTCAACGCATTGCACAGAGGCTCACCCTCGCCGGCCACGACGCACACGCGGTCGAGGCACGCGAGGTCGACGATGTCGATGGCTACGATGCCTTCGTCGTTGGGAGTGCGGCCTACATGTTCCACTGGCTGAAGGACACAACGAGATTTGTCGATCGCTACCGAACGGTTCTGGAGATGCACCCGGTGTGGCTGTTCAGCAGCGGCCCGGTGGGCACGGAGCTCGTCGACGACAAAGGACGCGACATCTTCGAGGCGTCTCGCCCCAAGGAGTTCGAAACCGTCGGATCGAGCGTCCACCCAAGAGGCGAGCGAGTGTTCTTCGGTGCGTGGGACCCCGACGCACCCGCGGTGGGGCTCGCCGATCGGTTCATGAAGCTGATGCCGGCGGCCAGGTCGTCAATGCCGGTCGGCGACTTTCGCGACTGGGACGCCATCGACGCCTGGGCCGACGAGATCGCCGGCGATCTCGGCTGACAAACCCCCGGTTGGGACCGTTATGGGGCGAACTCTCCTGCGCTGGCATACATCTCGTCGAGTAGTGCCGCGTTACGTTCCTCGACAACCTTGCGTTTGAGCTTCATCGACGGTGTCAACTCGCCGGTCTCGATGGAGAACTCTGCAGGGAGGATGCGCACCTTCTTGATCGTTTCGAAGGATGCCAGATCCCGGTTGACTGAGGAGACGGCTGACTCGATAGATGCGATCATCTCCGGATGCTCCGCAATTGCGGCCGGGTCGTTTGGAATGCCTTTCTCCTCAGCCCACTTCCCAATCGCATCAGGGTCGAGAGTGACCAATGCAACGCAGAAATTGCGGCGATCGCCGTGGACAAAGACGCTCGACGTGTACGGTGACGCGGCGCTGATCAAGCCCTCCAGCTTTGTCGGGGCGACGTACTTGCCCCCCGAGGTCTTGATCAGTTCCTTCTTGCGATCGGTTATCCGCAGGTACCCCACCTCGTCGAGCTCGCCGATGTCGCCGGTGTGGAGCCAACCGTCGTCCAAGGTCTGTGCCGTATCTTCCGGCAGACCGTGATAGCCCCGCATGATTGCCCTGCTCCGGATCAGCACCTCGCCGTCGTCGGCGATTCGCACCTCTGTCTCCGGAATGGGCGGTCCGACGGTGCCAAAGCGCGCCTTACCCGGCGGGTTGACAAACGTCGATGCCGACGACTCGGTCAGCCCGTAGCCCTCGAGGATGGGAAGACCGGCGGCGTCGAAGAACTCCGCCAGCTCCACCGACAAGGGAGCGGACCCGGAGACGAAGTACCGCAAGCGCCCGCCGAAACGGCTCCGCAGCTTCGAGAACACGAGCCGGTCGGCAACCGCGTGTTGGATCTTGAGCATCGTCCCGGGCTGCCGGCCGCGCTGGCGCAGCCTCGACACCTTGGTGCCGACACCGATCGCCCAGCGGAAGATGGCCAGCTTGGCGCCGCCTTCGGCCTGGATCGAGGAAACCGCCACGTTGTACACCTTCTCGAAGATACGCGGAGCGGCGGCCATCAAGGTAGGCCGGATCTCGGCGAGGTTCTCGACGATCTTGTCCACGCGGCCGTCGATGGCGGTCTCGACACCGACGTCGATTATCAAGATCTCGATGACCTTCCCAAACGAGTGCGACAGCGGAAGCCACAGGAACTGGATATCTTCAGGGACGAGGATCTCGACCTTCGAGGTGGACTCCGACGTGAACAGCCAGTTGTCGTGGGTGAGCTCAACACCCTTCGGTCTCCCGGTTGTACCCGACGTGTAGATGAGGGTCGCCAGATGATTCCGCTCGATCCCGTCGATGACCGATTCGATCTCGCCGGGGTCGCCCATCGCACCTAGCTGGTCGAAGGTCACGGCACCTTCGGCCTCGCCGTCGATCAACACCAGATCGGTCACCGCCGGGAGCCGGTCTCGCACGTCGATGATCTTGGCGAGCTGGTCCTCGTCCTCGACGATCACCACCGTTGCCTCGGCGTCCGAGATGATAAACGCACACTCATCGGGGAGGCTCGACGGGTAAACAGTCGTGGTGGCGCCACCCGCGGACAGGATGGCGAGGTCGGCGATCACCCACTCGAGACGTGTGGAGCACAGAAGTGCCACCCGGCTCTCGGACCCGACACCGAGTGTCCGCAGACCTGCCGCAAGGTGCACCACCTTGTCATAGACCTCCTGCCAGGAGATGGTCGCCCACGAATCCCCCTTTGGGTATCGGAATGCAGTCGCCGCCGGCGTCTGCTGAGCGCGGATCCGCAATAGATCGGGGATCGAACCGACGGTGTGTTCCTGAAGGATGTAGGACATGGTCTCCTCCCAGAGAGCTCCCGAGGAGGTTGGCGTGAAAGCAGCCGTGGCGGCTCGCCCGACCGACAATCCGGCGCGTACGACGGTGCTGGCGAGCCAGAACAGGCGATACACACCAAACTCCTGGAGCACTACTCTAGTTCGCTGATGCCACCAAATGGGACAGCGACTCGCGACAAGATTCTCGATGCCGTCATCGCCCTGGCGGGTCGAGGGCTGGATGCGGTGACCATCGAGGCAGTCACCGCCGCATCGGGTACGACCAACGGAAGTGTCTATCACCACTTCGGCAGTCGCAGTGGCGTGCTACTCGCCGCCATGGATCGAGTGTTCGCAACGGCCATCACGGAAGCTCTCCCCGCGCTCGACGGGCGGCCCGCCCCGGTAGCCATAGGTGGCTTCGTAGAGCGGTACGTGAGCTGGGTCTCCGAGCACCGCCGTGAGGCGACCATCCTCTACGGCGCTCCACTGGCGGTGCAGACCGATGACCTCTCACCTGCCAAACAAGAGGCGCTTGCGCCGGTGGGCGCCTGGCTGGCGCACCGCATGGGCACGGGAGAGCTGAACGGCATGGCGCTTCAATTTGTCGACCCGATCGCTTTTGGTCCCGTCCACGAGATGTGCCGCCGCTGGTTGGCGAACCCCGAGCACATCGACCTCGAGGCCTCGATACCGCTGCTTGTCTCTGCAGTCACCGGGATCCTGGCCTGAAGCCAACCTCTCGACGCCCACATCCACCTGTTGGCGGGTACCTTTTGACGTGAGGGGGACCGAGCGGTGCACGACGCACACCGGTGTAGCGCCCGAAGGAGGAGAGACCATGTCGCTGAATCTCGCACTGCTGGTACGGGAGAGTGCACGTGTCCACCCCGACCGCATCGTGCTGGTCGCTGGACCCGCCACCATGACCTATGCGACCCTCGACGAGCAGGCTCGACGGTTCGGCGCGGCGCTCCGGCAGTTGGGTGTCGGTCCCGGTGACCGGGTCGCGCTGATGCTGCCCAACACCCCGCACTTCAGCATTGCCTATTTCGGGACCCTTTACGCCGGCGCTGTTGTCGTACCGCTCAATGTGCTGCTCACGGGTCCCGAGGTCGCCTATCACCTCGCCGACTCGCACTCGAAGGCACTGGTGGCGTGGGACGGCTTTCTTGCCCCGGCACGGGCCGGATTCACCGAGTGGGGAGACTCGGATCACCTGATAGTGGTGTCGGCAGGCGAGACCCCCGAGCTCGGTCACAAGGAACGTGACTTTGGCGCTCTCCTCGGCGACGTCGAGCCGATCGAGCATCTGCCGGCGACCACCGCGGAGGACACAGCGGTCATCCTCTACACATCGGGCACGACCGGCAAGCCAAAGGGCGCGGAGCTCACCCAGTTCAACATGTTCTTCAATGCCCACTACACACGGACGATGCTTTTGCAGCTGAGCCCCGAGACCGTGGCGCTGGCAACTCTTCCGCTGTTTCACAGCTTCGGCCAGACGGTGATGCACAACGCGGTCCTGGGTGCCGGCGGCACGGTCGTCCTGTTGGCACGGTTCGACGCGAGCGCCGCGCTCGAGTTGATGCAACAACATGGGGTTACCTTTTTCGGCGGGGTACCGACGATGTACTTCGCCATGCTCAACCATCCGGACGCCGAGCAGTACGACGTGTCGAGCCTCGAGTACTGCGTCTCGGGTGGGTCGGCGATGCCGGTCGAGGTGATGAAGGCTTTCGACGAGAAGTACGGCGTCAATATCCTCGAGGGCTACGGGTTATCCGAGACCTCCCCGGTAGCCAGCTTCAACCAGCTCGATCGGCCCAAGAAGGTCGGCTCGGTTGGTCTGCCGCTGTGGGGAGTGGACTTCCGGCTCGAGGACGCGGATGGAAAGGTCGTGACCGGCACCGACGAGCCGGGAGAGATCTGCATCAGGGGCCACAACGTAATGAAGGGCTATCTGGGGAGACCGGATGCCACCAAGGAGGCGATCAGGGACGGCTGGTTCCACTCCGGTGACATCGGTGTGCGTGACGAGGACGGCTACTACTTCATCGTCGACCGCATGAAGGACATGGTCATAAGGGGCGGCTTCAATGTGTACCCGAGAGAGATCGAGGAGGTTCTCTACGCCCACCCTGCGGTTGCGGAGGCAGCAGTTATCGGAGTGCCGCACCCGAGCCATGGCGAAGAGATCAAGGCGATCCTCGCCCTCAAGCAGGGCGTCGAGGCGGATGCTGACGAGATCGTCGAGTTCTGCAAGACCAGGCTGGCGGCCTACAAATACCCGAGGGTGGTCGAGTTCGTCGCGGAACTGCCAAAGGGACCGACCGGCAAGATCCTGAAACGCGAGCTGCGCTGAACGCGGGCCACCGCGACGTTGCCGTCGCCGTCCATTGTACGAAGGGCGCAGTTTGCGTCTGGCCCGGGCGGAAAACAGGAGGGAGCCGACGCCCCGGCTTCGGAGCGTTCCAGTCTGACCCTGAGAGAAGACGGTGACGGAGTGACCCAGCACACCGAGCCGGTGCCTGCACCGTTGGGTGCCATACCCGAGCCGGGTTTCGCACCCGCCGAGCCGGTCGACCGTCATGCCAGGCCGCCAGTTGTCCGGTCGACGGTCTATGTCTTTCGTCTTGTCATAGGCATCGTCGTGCTTGTCGTGGGAATGGGCCTGCTGGTGGTATTCGAGAACGCGTTGCTCGGCGTGAGGACTGATATCCAGACTCTCCAGGGATCGTGGCCTGCCTGGCTTGTGACTCTGATCGACGCGACATTCGGCGTCGTGCTGGCCGCCGGGATTCTCGGGACCAACGGCTATCTTGCATTCCAACGAAAGTGGCGGCGGTTGTTGATGATCAACGTCGCCGCTTTGGCTGCCATCCTGCTCGGTTTTGCGCTGAGCGAAGTCAACCGAGCCATCGCCCCCGATGCGCTCTCCCGAGCCGTGGCGGACTCGCCGGAAGGCGCGCTCGGCAACATCGGTCTGTCGTCGGTCGTCGCCGTGCTCACCGTAGGGAGTGTCTGGATAGGGTCACGGCTCCGACCGTGGGTGGTGGGATTCGCGGGAGCCGCTGCGGGGTTCTCTTTTCTCGGAGGGGCATTGTCCATCGTGACCCTCCCCTTCGACATTGGTGTCGGAGTCGTAGCGGGTGCACTGGCCGCGCTCGTGCTCAAGACACGAGATCGCATCCCGACGCACGCCGAGCTCGGCGAAACTCTGGCGCACGATGGTATAGACGTCATCGCCGTGCGGCGTGCTGCTGTCGACGCACGGGGCTCGGTTCCGTGGTTTGTCGAGACGGCCCGATCCGGGGAGCTGTTTGTCAAGACACTCGGCTCGGACGAGCGAGCGTCGGACTTGCTGTTTCGTGCCTACCGGATGATTCGCCTGCGCCGTGCCGGTGACCGGCAGCCGTTCCCATCGCTGCGACGCGCTGTGGAACATGAGGCGTTCCTATCGCTCGCTGCCCAGGCGAGGGGGATCCGGACTCCCCGGCTGGTCACCGTGTCCGAAATAGGGAGCGACGGGATGCTTCTTGCCTATGAGAAGATCGCCGGTCGATCACTCGATGCGTTCGATGCCGCCGATATCACCGACGAGAAGCTCGCGGCGATATGGTCGCTTGTTACCCAGCTTCGAGATGCGGCCATCGCCCACCGCGATCTGCGGTTGGCGAACATCTTCATCGCAGACGACGGCGCACCGTGGATCATCGACTTTGGCTTCGCCGAGCTGGCGGCCGATGACGACCTGCTTGCACGCGACTGTGCTGAGCTGCTCGCCTCGACGTCGACAGCCGTCGGTGTGGACCGGGCGGTCGCCGTCGCTGTTCGTTCGATCGGCCGTGATGTTGTCGCCGACGCCTTGCCGTGGATTCAACCCCTCGCGCTTAGCTCGGCGACGGCCGGGCAGATCGGCAAGTCGGAGAGCTTCGCCCGGTTGCGCGCCGTCGCCGCTGATGCCGTTGGGGTCGACGAGGTCGGGTATGAGAAGCTGGAGAGAGTCCGGCCCGGCACCCTGATCACGATGGCGACGATCCTCGTATCTCTCTACGTGCTCGTTCCACAATTCGCTGCGGCCACCGGCCTCCTCGACGAGCTGCGCGGAGCGAATCTCAGATGGATCGCCGCGGGCGTCGTCGCATCGGGGCTCTCATACGTCGGTGCCGCTACGGGCATGGTGGGGGCTGTGCCGGTCCGGCTCCGACTTGGCCCGGTCATGGTGGCGCAGGTGGCATCGTCGTTCACCAATCGGGTGACACCGGCAAAGGTCGGCGGTATGGCAACCAATGTGCGCTATCTCCAGAAGCAGAACATCACACTCACGATGGCGGCCTCAGCGGTCGGTCTCAACACTGTTGCCGGAACCATCGTGCATGTTGCGTTGTTGGTCGTGGCCGGCATCGCCGCCGGTAACTCGAGCGAGATCCATCTCCCTACCCCAGATGTGCGCGTTGCAGCGGGTGTTGTCGTCGGCGTCATCTTGCTCTCCGGCGTCTCCATGTTGGTGCCCGTCGGTCGCAAGCTGCTCACCAAATACCTCGTGCCGGCCGTTCGCGCTGCCGTCTCATCGGTGGCTGTGATCGCCAGAACTCCTTCGAAGGTGGCGGCACTGTTCATTGGATCGATGATCGTGACCACCGCATACACGGTCGGGATGATCGCCGCTCTCTACGCCTTCGGAGCAGACTTGCCGGTGGCGTCTGCCGCGTTCGTGTATCTGATCGGGTCGGCGGTGTCCACCGCAGCCCCTACTCCCGGCGGCCTCGGTGCGACAGAGGCGGCGCTGGTCGCCGGGTACACCGCCGTCGGTATCGCCGGTTCGACGGCTTTCGCTGCGGTGCTGCTGTTCCGGCTCGTCACGTTCTGGCTTCCCATCCTGCCCGGATGGCTGGCACTCGCGACATTGCAGCGCCGGGGTGACTTGTAGTTTGCGGTGCGGCCGCGGTTCCCGGGCTCAGGTCGCCTCGACGGATACGTATCAGGCGAACTGGACGGAGCGCTTGGCGAAGCCGAACTGGTAGTCGTCGATGATGGTTAGCGGTGGTTGCTCCGGGTCCGTGGCCGCACCCAGGGCAATGAACAGCGGTGTGTAGTGCTCGACGGTGGGGTGGGCGTACGGCATGCCCGGTGCCCGGTCGTATGCCGCCAGCGTGTCGATGTCACCGCGCTCGAGTGCCTCGGCAACCCATGTGTCGAACTCGGCCGACCAGCCCGGCACTACGTTGTGCTCGAACATCTCACGGGTGGCAAACCTCAGCCCGTGGGTCATGAAGCCGGAGCCGATGACGAGCACGCCCTCGTGCCGGAGCGGGGCGAGACGTCTGCCGAGCTCCATGAGTCGTTCGGGGTCGTGGGTCGGCATACTCAGCTGGAGGACGGGAACGTCGGCGTAGGGATACATGATCTTGAGCGGCACCCAGGCGCCATGGTCGAGACCCCTGTTCGTGTGCTGGTACAACGGCTCGGAGTCGGGCAAGAGGGAGGCGATGTTCATCGCAAGGTCGGTAGCTCCCGGGGTGGGGTATGTCATCTGGTAGTAGCGCGGAGCAAAGCCTCCGAAGTCGTAGACCAAGGGGGTGGACGCATCGGCAGCCGAGAGCGCGAGCGGGGCGGTCTCCCAATGCGCGCTGACGATGAGGATTGCCCGCGGTTTGGGCAACGACTGTGACCAGCTGAAGAGCTGGTGGATCCAATGTGGGTCGTCAAACACCGGTGGTGCCCCGTGACTCAGATAGAGCGCAGGCATCGGGCCGTCCGACTTCGACCACTCAGCGTGGAGCCGATCCCTCGGAGCATGCCCGCGCATGAATTCGTCAAAGGCTGCCCCTGGGGTTGTGGGGTTCATGATGCCCATGGCGGATCTCCTGTTCGACAGATTTACCTGAGTAGTCAAGTAATTCTAGGCCGGCACGCCGGGAGCATTGACGCGAACGGCCGATTCGTATCTCAGGATCACAGCGGCAGCGGAGCAATCACCGGCCGGCCTCGCCCAATCGCCGCGAACCAACTGCGGCGTGTCTACGTAGTGTGGGCGGAACCCGCATAGACCCCGCTGAGTCCTCACAGGGATTTCTTAGGTTTCCTCCATACGGTCGCAGCAAACACGCGCCCGCAGCAGACAACAACACAACGAGCACAAAGGACGGAAACGAGATGGCAACTGTCAATCGCCGGAGGCTCATCGCATACTCCGTGGCCGGCGCGGTCACGCTGGTCGCGGTCGCACTCGGTGCGTACTTCATATTCTTCGGCTCATCGCCTGAGGAGGTCTCTCTCGATTCGGCGGTCGAGAGTGCCCGATCGGGTGCATCGACGACGACCGCTGCTTCGTCGACAGACAGCACGGAGACAACCGTGGGAACAGAGACAACGGCCACGACCGGCGGTATCGCAGGAGAGTGGATCGTCGACACGTCGATCGGTGAATTCAGTTTCGAGGATGCGACGTCGTCGTTCGTTGGGTTCCGTATCCAGGAGGAGCTGGCATCGATCGGTGCCGCCGAAGCCGTTGGACGCACTCCCACCATCGACGGCACGCTGGTCATCGAGGGGACCACGGTCACCGACGCCACGGTCACTGCCGACATGACCGACATCGTTACCAACAACTCAAGACGTGATGATCGGGTCCAGGATGCACTCACTACCGGCGAGTTTCCCACAGCCACTTTCTCGCTCACGGAGCCGTTTGACATCGGTTCCGATCTCTCCGACGGCGATCAGTTCGCCATCACTGCGGTTGGCGATCTGACCATTGCGGGAGTCACCAACCAGGTCGAGATGCCGATCGAGGCGCAGGTGGTCGGTGAACTCGTTGTCGTCGTCGGGTCACTCGATATCAGCTTTGCAGATTGGAACGTCGCCGTACCCACCGCGCCTGCTGTGGTGTCGGCCGAAGACCACGGACCTCTAGAGATGCAGCTGTTCTTCGCCCGGGCTTGAAGCCGACGGACGATGCCGTACATCAGGCACCGAGCAGCGCGGCCACAGTCTGCTCCAACTCGTCGTACTTGCCCTCGCCGACATGGTCGAAACGGATGAGCCCATCCTGGTCGAGAACGTAGGTTCGCGGCCAGTATGCGGGGCTGCCCTGCCACGCGAAGAAGTTGTGCTTGTTGGTGTCGAGCGCGATGGGCCACGTGACGCCTAGATCTCGAGCTGCGCTGAGGATCGCCTCCGGTTCCCTCTCGTAGTCGAACTCGGGGGAGTGGACGCCGACGATCTCGAGACCGGCGTCGTGGTAGTCGGCGTAGATGTCCTGAAGGTATGGCAATGTGTTCTTACAGTTGTAACACCCGAACGTCCAGAACTGCACGATGACGACCTGTCCGCGTAATTCGTCGAGGCCGGCGAAGTCGGCTTGCAGCCAGCCGTCGAGGTCGGACAGGGTGAGCGCCTGACCGAGCATCGGTGGTGCGGTGGTGGCCGTTGGCTGCTCTGCTGTGGTGAGAGCGGTGACTGGAGGCTCGACCGTCTGGGACGCTGCCGGCTCCGCCGGGTCGTTCCGAGCGATAAAAGCCCCAACCGCGGCGAGGACGAGCACAACGATGACGAGCAGGATCTTCATTGGAGGAGTCTCATTGGAGGAATGTCATTGCTACAACGATGCCAGGACCTCGCGCTCTCCGGGACGGATTCACCATTACAAAAGGCTGAACATGAGCCACACATCTTCCTCCGTCTGAGCCACGCATTCGTCTCCCTCCGGGAGAAGTACCCGAGCGAAGCGAAGGGGGATGAGCCAGGACATTCTTCTCCCTCCGGGAGAAGTACCCGAGCGAAGCGAAGGGGGATGAGGGCCTTATGAATTCGAGTTCTGGTTCAAACACCCCCTCACCTGTCTCGCCTACGTATCGGCTTCCGATACGCCTCGGCCTCTCCCGAAGGCTCGACTGCCCGTTCTCGCCACACCGGACGCCGGCCGTCTGGACGCACGACCCGGCAAGGAGGGACCTAAGCCCCTACGATATTTGCACTGTCTCGCTAGAGTTATAGGCATGCCTGAAGAATTGCTCGCCGAAGTAGCAGCCCTACCTGAACTCAGCTCTACGTCTGAGTCCGAGCAGATGTATCTCATCACCGTCGCCCGGGCGGTCGAGGGCGGAATCGACGGTCCGGTTGCAATCTCCAGGATCGCCGAAACTCTGGGTGTCTCGGTTCCATCCGCCAACGAGATGGTCCGCAAGCTCGATGCCCGAGGGCTCCTCATGTACGAGCCATATCGGGGTGCGCTGCTTAGCGACACCGGGCGTTATCTGGCCAACCAGGTGTTGCGGACGAGGAGGCTCTGGGCAACATTCCTTGCGGACCACCTGGGCTTCAGCCCCACCGAAGCCGACGATCAGGCCTGCCACTTCGAGCACGCCACCACCGCCGAAGCTGCAAACAGGCTCGCGGCCTTTCTCGGCAACCCCGTCTCAGGACCATTAGGCAGACCTATTCCCGACGACAGGGCACCCTCGAGACAAAGGTCGGCGATCCGGCTCTCCGAGGTTCCGGTGGGGGTTCCCGTGGAGGTTGTCTCGGTGTCCACCGACGGCAGGTCACTCGAGTTCCTGAAATCGGAAGGCATTACCGTTGGGACACAACTCGCGGTTGCCGGTTCGGGTCGAAGCGGCGCCCTCATCGAGTTCCCCGGTGGCGAAGTCCACCTCAGCACCCGGCTCGTCAAGACCATCGAGGTCCATCCCCTGGACGCACGCCATGCTTCCCCGTAGAGCGACCGAAAGCCGTCCTTCGACTAGCGACCGGTTGACGCTCCTTGGGGTCCGCCGCCACTCGAGAGTACGTGTGACCCGTGTGTCCGGCCGTCCCCGTCTGGTCCAGAGGTTGGCTGCGCTCGGCGTGGTGCCGGGTGCGACGCTGACTGTGTTGCGGCCACATGGCCCGGCAATGGTCGCCCTGGGCGGTGCGCGTATCGCCATCGGTAACAGCGCTGCCCAATCGGTAGAAGTCGAGCCGGCAGAGTGAACGCTCGGCGCGACTGTTGCGGCTTCGGTGACCAGGGGTCACCGATCCCCGAGGGTCGGGCCGGCACAACCAACAACCAGGTCATCGCTGTTGCCGGCTGTCCCAACGCCGGCAAGACCTCACTGTTCAATCAGCTGACCGGGGCCCGGCAGAAAGTCGGCAATTGGCCCGGCCAGACTGTCGACAAGCACATCGGCCGGTTCGAGGTCGACGGACTCAATGTCGAAGTTGTCGATCTTCCCGGAACCTATGGTCTCGTAGCCGTCTCGGAGGAAGAGGCTATCGCGGCAACCTTCCTCGCCGAGGCGCGCCCGGATGTTGTGGTGACGGTTGTCGACTCGTCCAACCTGACCGGAAGCCTCCACCTGGTCGCCCAGATCGCCGAGGCCGGCTTCCGCCAAGTAGTCGCGCTCAACATGATCGACGTTGCCGAGCGCAGGGGGATCGAGATTGACGAATCCGTGCTGGCCGATCGGCTCGGAGTCGAGGTGGTCCGCACGGTTGCCCGACGTGGTGCGGGCATCGACGAGTTGCGGAAGGCAGTCGGTCGTGCGATCGGCCGGGAGACCCTGCAGCTGGTCGTCGACTACGGGTCGGTGGTCGAGCGACACCTGGGAGGCCTGGTTGAGCGGATTATCGAGCACCAGGCCGTTGCCACCGCCCAGTCGCCGCGTTGGACTGCGCTGCAACTGCTCGCTGGTGATCGGGGGTTGCGGCTCCGGCTCGCCAATCTGCCGGGTGGACCGGAAGTCGTTGCTGCCGCCGACACTTTCCGGGAAGGGATCAACGGCGAAGCTCTGTCTGACTGCGAGATGGAACTCGCCGAACACCGCTTCAACTGGATCGGTGAGCTCGTAGATGAGATGACCGGGGCGTCGGCCGGGGAGACCACCTGGAGCGACCGGATCGATCGGGTGCTCACCAACAGGTATTTCGGAATCCCGACCTTTCTGGCGATGATGTGGGTGGTCCTGCGCATCACGACCGACGTGAGCGCCCCATTCCTCGATTGGATCGATGCCACGATCTCCGGACCGGTAGCGCGGTGGTTTGTCGGGTTGCTGGGCCTCGTCGGTCTCGATGGAACTTGGGTGGAGAGCATGATTGTCGATGGCGTGCTGGCCGGCGTCGGCGGCGTTCTCGTGTTCGTCCCGGTCCTGTTCTCGCTGTACCTCTGCTTGGCCATTCTGGAAGACAGCGGGTACATGGCACGGGCAGCTGCGGTGATGGACCGCGCGATGCGTGTGGTCGGGATTCCCGGCAAGGCATTCCTACCCATGATGGTCGGCTTTGGCTGCACTGTGCCGGCCATCTATGCGACGAGAACCTTGGACTCCCATCGGGACCGCCTACTGACCGGGTTGATCACCCCCTTTATGTCGTGTGGCGCCCGGCTGCCTGTCTACGTGCTGCTGGCCGCCGTCTTCTTCGCCGACGCCAAGGGGACGATCGTTTTCGGCATGTATGTGGTGGGTATTCTCGTGGCAATCCTGATCGGCCTGCTTCTCAGCCGAACCGTCCTCCGCGAAGAGGAGCCGGCACCGTTTGTCATGATCATCCCCGAGTTCCGTTTGCCCAACGTGCGCACGGTGTGGATGCTCGTTTGGCAGCGGACGATGGCGTTTGTCAAGGGTGCCGGAACGACGATCCTGATGGCCAGCATGGCGGTCTGGTTGCTGCTGGCGATTCCCGTCGGTGGCGGCGGATTCGCCAATGCTGAGGTCGAGGACAGCGCTTTTGCGGTCGCCGCCAAAGGTTTCGCCCCGGTCATGGATCCGGCAGGCTTCGGTGAGTGGGAACAGTCGGGTGCTCTACTGACCGGTTTTGTCGCCAAGGAGGTCGTTGTCTCCACGATGGCTCAGCTCTACGCAGTCGACGGAGCGGAAGCTGATACGGCAGATCCCGGCTTCTTCGATGACGTATTGGATATCGGCTCGAGCTTTGTCGGGGCAGGTGCGGACACGCTAAAGGCCATTCCCGGCGTCGTGGGTCTGGACTTCTTCGATCTCGAAAGCGACGGGGACACGGCGCTGGAAACGGCCGTGCGTGGCTCGTTCGAGACCGGCAGTGGGAGTAGGGGGCAGCTGGCTGCGGTTGCCTTCATGGTCTTTGTGCTCCTCTATACGCCGTGCATGTCGGCAGTCGGTGCGTTCCGCCACGAGTTCGGCACGAGGTGGATGTGGGTCAGTGTTGTCGGGCAGTTCGTTATCGCATGGGCAGGAGCCGTTTTCGTGTTCCAGGTCGGCCGGTTTGTGGGGCTGGGATGACGCTGGGCGCGCTCGTCGACGAGTTGCAACACGCAGCGGGTCCGGTCACCGGGCTGGAGCTCGCCGCCCGACTCGGGATCTCCAAGGCACAGGTGACCGCGATGCTCGATGCGCTGCGTGCCTCCGGCCGGCTCAGGATCGACGAGAGTGCTCGGGATCCGATGCCGACGTGTTCATCGGGCGGCTCGTGCTTGTCGAGTTGCCCGGGTCCCGAGAACTGCCCGCTCACCGTCGATCTGAATGTCACCGGTCTTCACCTGCGCCTGCCCACCTCCCGGTGATCACACCAGCGGAGAACCTGCGAACGGCACAGAGAAGCGCAGACACCACACAAGAACGAACTGGTGCACCTCCGGGTCGAACTCCGCAGGTAGCTCGTAGTTCTGACCCCCTACATTGCCCTTGATCTTGCCGAGGTCGATGTACTCAGCCGGCGATCCGCCCTCGTAGGTACTGTCGGCGAGGACCCATACGTATAGATCCGGGCCGTTCTGGATGTCGGTGTCGTCCTCAAAGCGAAGCACGTAGGCACCGTCTTGCTCGTAGACGGCGGCCGTTCCCTCAGCAGAGTGGTCGATCCCGTAGAACTGCCCGGTGCCGACCGACACGGGCCCGGCCGGGGCCACCGTCGTCGCTGGGGCGGATGTTGTTGTCGTTGTCGCTGTGGTCGTCGTTGTGGTTGTTGCTGTTGTCGCAGGCTCATCGTTGCCCGCCTCGTCATCCGAAGGTGCGGTGGACGTGGTAGCCGTTGTGCTCGTCGTAGCCGGCGGCTCGGTGCTCGCCGATGCCGCAACAGGAAATGCGTCTGCCAGCGACTCGTCGACAGCATCGTCGACGAACAGCTTGTCCGGGCGGAAGAGGAGAAAGCCCACTAGAAGCACCAGCGCCGCACCGCCGCCGATGATCCACTTGTAACGCCTTATGAGGTCCATGTTGTCCACCACCCTATGTCGTAGTTTGGCCAAGCGGTTGGCCAAACGTCTGCGATTCGCAGACAAGAACGGCTCGGGAAGCGTTGGTTGTTCCTCAGGTGGGGCGAGTTCCCCGATTGTTCACAACCGTCACTCGAGCGTCGGTTGGATGAGGAGGTTCCGTCGCAGGGACGCGATGTCTTTTGGGGAAAGGTCGAGCCACTGCGAAGCGTAATTGCCGACGGACCCGGCGAGCAGCTCGATCTCGGTCAACGCCGCGTCGATGTACGCGCCGTCGAGGACAAAGAACCTGCGTAGCGCCGCGATGTTCTCCTCGGTGGAGGCACCGACCGGGATTGTGCCGTTCGACAAGCGAGAGATCTGCTTCTCGAGCACACCGTGGGTGGCTGTGTTCGACTGCAGGTAGTCGCTGCGGACCGTTTCCCATGGAACACCGAGTAGCGACAGGATGAGTGCCGTAGCTACCCCGGTGCGGTCCTTACCGCCGATGCAGTGAAAGATCAGAGGGAGGTTGTTGCTCTCGATGAGCAAGTGGAGGAGCTCTGCGAACTGTGCCGCGTTTTCACGGATCATCGTTCGGCTGGCGTCGGCAAGGTCGTGGAGCGTGGTGAAATCACCGGCCTTGATGGACTCGTAGAAGGCCGGTGTGTCGGGGTGATCGCCGATCGGGATCGATACCCGAGGGATGGCGCCATCGATCCGGTCGGCGCCAAACATCTCGATCTCGTGGTCGGGGCGGAAGTCGACGACTGTTGTGATCCTGAGCCGGCCGAGCGTGACCAGGTCGGAGTCTGTCAGCTGAGCGAGATGACCGGATCGGAATAGCAATCCACGGCGCACGACCTGTCCGTCTGTGGTGCGGTTACCGCCGAGGTCGCGGAAGTTGGGTGAGCCTTCGAGAGTGACGGTGTTCATGGCTGCTTTTTCGTTCATGGTCGCATTTTCGCAGCTCGGTCTCGTAGCCTGGTCGAAGCGGGAGTGCCCCCGTGTATGGTTTCGGGATGGCCAAATCCGGTGACCTTGCCGCGGTTCTAGAGCAGTCCGTCGGGGTTTATGGAACTTCCCCGACCTGCTACCTGTCGATGCTCGCACGGTTGCCCGATTTGTCCATCGAAGCGTTCGATTCCGCCGTAGCTGAGCGGGTTCTAGTTCGGATCAGAGCGATGCGCCATTCCGTCTACACGCTTCCGGTCGGCATCGTCGCTGAAGTCGCGGCTGCCACCAGGAGCATCGGGATGCGGCCGAACGCGTACCGGAGCCGGGTCGACGACCGCTACGAGGAGGTCGCGGTTGCAGTTGATGATGTCCTCGCCGGGGGGCCATTGCCGGCGTCGGAGATTCGTGAGGTAGTCGATCCGGAGCGAGAGCTCGGCGATCTTCTCAACGTCGCCATCGCGATGATGGCTGCCGATTTCAGGCTTGTCAGGACCACTACCACCGGCACGTGGCGGTCCGACCGGTACCTGTATGCTCGCTGGTCGGACTGGCTACCCGGCGTTGACGCGGCCGTGTATGACGACTTGGAGGCACAACGTGCGCTCGCCGATCGATATGTCTCGGCCTACGGGCCGGTGGGTATCGACGATGTCAAGTGGTGGACGGGATGGACCAAGACCGAGACTCTCGCCGCCACCGACGGGATGGACCTGAACCGCTCCGGGAACGCGGCCGACGTGCTCGAAGGAACGAAGCTTCTTCCTGTTTGGGATATCCTGATGGTTGCGTACAAGAACCGCGACCGGCTGCTCGATCCCAGCTACGGCCCACTTGTTTACGATCGCTACGGGAATGCGACCTCTGTTGTACTACACGACGGCCGGGTGGTCGGGCAGTGGGACCTAGGCGCAGCCGACTCCCCGCTTGCTGTGAGAGTTGCCGCATTCAATGACTGGCCAGGCTCGCTTTGGGACGCGGTTGAAGGGGAGGTAAACAGGATCGCCTCCCTGGTCGGCGCCGAGTCGGTGAGTGTGATTCGAATCGACGAGCCAACGGACTTGCTCGACTCGTCTCGCAACCGGTTCCTCGCTCCGCTCTCCAAACGTTAGGAGGGTGCCGGCGAATCACCCAGCTTGCACGGATCGGTCGCCGGTTACCCCGGCAGTCGGCTGCCAACTGAGGAGTGAACCATGCGTGATCTCGCCGGTCGGGGCGTCGCCGTCACGGGAGCGAGCTCCGGTATCGGGGCGGCAACAGCTCATGCACTGGCGAACAGGGGAGCGAAACCTGCCTCGGGCGCGATCTACCCAAGGACCGGGTCGAAGCTCCAGGTCACGGATCGGACACAGGTTTGTGGTCATCATCGTCGGGTTCGGTCTCGTCGGCTGACACTCTCAGGGAACTCTTAGCTCTGGCTTGGGCTCGTCTCAGGTGAGTCGGCGACTATGAGAGAGTCATGGAGACATGATGAACAACCAAATATCGCACGCAGGGACTCGGGCCCACTCTCCCTTCCTCCCCTCCCGGCCAGACTCACGGTCCAACGTGACGAGGCCGACCGACAACCTGCGTGCGACCCCTCTCCCCATCAGCCCCGGTGCGCCCCGCACCGGGGCTGACTGCTGCTAGAACGGGGCGGGGACGGTCAGGGCGAGGTCTTCTGCGGTCAGCGGCGGGCAGTCTCCACACACCACCGGGGTGGTACTGGCAGGCCGAGCCGGCCCGCGGCGCGAGGGGAGATCCCAGACGAGCACGGTGCCGCACTCGGGGCACCATTCATACCCGTCCGTAACCAGATCGTCGTGATGGCGCTCACGTTCGGCGCTACCCATCCTCTGGTGGTCGTGTTCCATGGTTTTAGTGTCGGCAGAAGGCATCAGAACTTGAAGACCCTCCATGTAGGTTCCCATGATACCTCTGGGTAGGATGACCGCCATGGACCTGGATCACACCGTGATCGATTGGCTGCTTGAAGGTGATCCAGCAGTGCGGTGGCAGGTCATGGGCCACCTCCTCGACCGGGCACCGGCAACGGTGAAGCGGGAGCGGGCAAGGGTGGCCACCGAAGGATGGGGGAGTCGGCTACTCGACGAGCAGGACCCTGAGGGCACATGGGCCCACGGTGTCTACTCACCCAAGTGGGTTTCCACCACCTACACCTTGCTGTTGCTGCGCCGTCTCGGAATCCCGCCTCGCAATCCAGGTGCTCGTCGCGGCTGTCGCACCCTGTGGGAGAGGATCATCGTCGACGGCGGGGTGACCTGGGAAAACACGACTGTGATGCCGGACGTCTGTGTCAATGCCATGTTCCTCGCTCTCGACTACTACTTCGACAATCGTGACACTCGACGCGAGGATGCCATTGCGTGGATGCTCGACGAGCAGCTCGACGACGGCGGTTGGAACTGCCAGGCGAACCGCTCGGGTGCCGATCACAGCTCGTACCACACCACCATCTCGGTGCTCGAAGCCCTAGCAGAGATCGATGATCCCACCCTGGCGCCGGCCGCCGAACGCGGGCGGGAGTTTCTCCTCGCACACCGGCTGTACAAGTCACATCGCACCGGCGAAGTGTCGCACCCGTCGTTCACCAAGTTCTCGTTCCCTCCCCGCTGGCATTACGACGTACTGCGTGGTCTCGACTACTTCCAGTCCGTCGGCGCTCGGCACGACCAGCGGCTCGACGACGCTCTCGAGCTGCTTGTCGCCAAGCGGCGCAAGGATGGGAAGTGGCCCGTGCAAAACAAGCATGCCGGGCTGGTCTGGTTTGACATGGAGACCGGTAGACAGCCGAGCCGCTGGAACACCTTGCGGGCGCTGCGGGTCCTGCGCTGGGCTGCGTGGCTCCCGATCTGGTCAGATGAGAGCCCGATACAAGAACGCAGCCATCTGCCCTCGCAACACCGGTTCGTGGGGGCAGAACAGGTCGTTGACGGGTGGGTTGCATCCCCTGGTGATCCCGACGCCGGCCAGCCGCTCGATGCTCATCTCGAAGATCGACCCGTCGTCGTCGCTGAACCTGGAACCGTCGGTGTCCCCGGACAACCCGAGAGCCCGCACCAGGAAGGCCGCCATCTGACCACGGGTAACGGGGTCGGTCGGGCAGAACTCGTCGTTGACGGGTGGGTTGCAGCCGATGGTAATGCCGGCTGCGGCCAGCGCTTCGATGTCGGCGGCGTGCACCGAGCCGGCGGTGTCGGTGAACTGCTGAGCCGGTGCGTCGGGTAGGTCGAGGGCACGGGTCAAGAATGTGGCCATCTGCTCACGGGTCACAGGGTCGTCGGGACAGTAGAGGTCGTTGAGCGGTGGATTGCATCCCTTTGTGACACCCTGACCGGCCAGCCATGCGATGTCGTCTTCGAATAGGTGACCGGGCGGGACATCACGGAAGCCGGATTCTGGCAGGTTGTCGGTGGAACCGTACTCGTCTGCTCCGATGTCGGACGCTGCGCCAACCGGCCTGTAGTGGCCGTCGAAGTCGTCGCCGACGACCGTGGCAGTTACGACCGCGTCGATCGCAGCCGTCGCCGATGCGCTCAGGTGCAGATCACCCTTCCCCGCATCTACAAACCAGTGCGACACAGCGTCGCTGACGTTGCCTTGGAGCGACGCCGACGCACCGTCCCGCTCCCACAGGGGACCGTCGGTCAGGTTGTTGAAGATCGTTGCCGTGGTCGCCGAGAAGCGATACTCGATCGCCCCCCAAGGGAACGTGTCATTCAGCACGACGGTGTTGTGGTAGATGGCCACATCGCGGGCGTAGTTGACTGTTATCCCGACGTCACCGGAGCCCGTTCGGTAGATCATGTTGTTGCGGATGACACCCCCTTGATGGTCATAGGTGGTGTTCGCGTCACGGGAATTGGCGTCGGGTGCCGACAGCCCCAGGGCGATGGCGCGGTCGCACTCGATGAACAGGTTGCGCTCGACGATCGTGTCGAGCGAGTTGCGCCACATCAGCACCGCCGGTCCTGCCAGCTGGCCCTCCGGGGCGCGAATGTTGCGGAACTCGTTGTCGCGGATGATCCATCCGGAACCGGCGAGCACATCAACTCCGTTGGTGTAGTCGCTGCGTGCCCTCTCGGTGTATTCGATCAGGGTGCACTCGACGATTCCGTCATCGGCGTACGGACCCGGGTAGCCGGTCGTCGAACCCTTGACAAACTGCTCACCTGAGTCGACCAGGTGCAGGTTGTAGAGATGGACTCCGTCGGCGTCGTCCTCACCGTGGATCTGGATCAGGTGGAAATACGCGTCCCTCATGGTCAGGTCTGCCACCGTGACGTTCTTGGCGTCGAAGACGGCCATCACATGGGGCACATTGCCATAGTCGGAGTTCGCCATGCCCCGACCCCTTAGGACCACGCCATCGCGGTCGCCGCCGGCCGAGCGGATCGTCACATCGGACACCCCGCGGATGTTTAGCGTGTTCGTCAGTTCGTAGACGCCATCCTCGACGAGGATGGTCCGTCCCGAGACGAGGTTGTCGACCGCGTTCTGCAGTTCTGCGGTGGTGGCAACTGTCACCACGTCGCCCTGGGCCGGAGACAGCGGAGCGCATACCGCGGCCGCCGACACCGGTGGATCCGGCACGATCGACAGCAGTGCGACCAACGACAAGAACGTGACGATCCTCTTCATGCCGGCATTCTGGCGCGCAACGGCCACAAGCTGAAGTCCCATCGACGACGCCTCACGCAACCTCGAAGGTCTACGATCCCGTATCTAGCGGCGACCAGGAGGAGAAACGGTGGACTACCCACCGACGCGGCGTGGCGATACGGTCGACGACTATCACGGCACGGCAGTCGCCGATCCCTATCGCTGGCTCGAGGACGTGGACTCACCGGAGACACTCGCCTGGGTCGATGCCCAAAACGAGGTCACGTTTGCCTTGCTGGACTCCATTCCCGTGCGTGACCGGATCAGGCAACGCTTCGGCGAGCTGTGGAACTTCTCCCGCCAATCGGTGCCGAGACGGCGTGGTGACTGGTACTTCTACACCCACAACGACGGTCTCCAGCCGCAGCCGATCCTCTATCGGCGCCCGGTGACCGGTGGCGGGGCGGAGGTCCTGGTCGATCCGAACGGCATGTCCGACGATGGCACGGTTGCGATGATGACCACATCGTTCACCGCCGACGGCGGGTTGCTTGCCTACACCCTCGCCGAGGCGGGCAGCGACTGGCAGGTTGCCAAGGTGCTGGACACGGTGATCGGGCTGCATCTGACCGATGAGCTACACCGCATCAAGTTCACGACCCTGGCCTGGACGCCCGAAGGTGACGCGTTCTACTACTCACGGTACCCCGAGCCCGACGAATTCCCGGATGCACCGCCGTTGACAAATCAGCGGGTCTACCTCCATCGGCTCGGGGACGATCAGAGCGAAGACCAGCTCATCTATGCACGACCCGACGCCTCCGACCTCGGCTTTCAGCCTCACGTCACAGACGACGGCGAGCTCCTGATCCTTCACGTCTGGCAGGGAACCGACACCCGCAACCGGCTCTACTACAGACGGAGCGGCGACGCCGGTGAGTTCGTGCGGCTCCTCGACGACTTCGACGCCAGGTATGAGCTGGTTGGCCACGTCGACGGCTGGTTGTATCTCCTCACCGACCGTGACGCCCCTCTGGGGCGGATCATCGCCATCCCCCTCGATCGGCCGTCGGCTCAGAATTGGCGGGACGTGGTTCCCGAAGGGGAGGACACCCTCGAGTTTGCAGCACTCGCCGGTGACTACCTCGTCACCGGAGCACTCCGCGACGCCAGCCATACCGTTGCCGTCCATACCCTCGACGGCGCCGTCATCGAGGAGCTCGATCTGCCCGGTCTCGGGGCGGTAACCGAATTCGCCGGCAAGCCGTACCACTCCGAGTTCTTCTTGGGATATCAGTCGTTTGTGCAACCGCCGACAGTGCTGCGCTACGACCTCGACAGCAGAGAGCTCGAGACGTTCGCCGAATCCGAGACACGGGTCGATCCCGACAGTTTCACGACCCGACGTCTCCGTGCCACCTCCCGCGACGGGACGAGCATCCCCATGTTCGTGACACACAGGACCGATGTGGAGTTGGACGGCACCAATCCCACCGTCCTCTACGGGTACGGCGGGTTCGACATCTCGATGACACCGTTGTACGCACCGGACCGGCTCGGGTTCATCGAGGCCGGTGGCGTGTTCGTCGTCGCCAACCTGCGTGGCGGTGGCGAGTACGGCCTCGAGTGGCATCAGGCCGGCATGTTCGGCAACAAGCAGAACGTGTTCGACGACTTTGTTGCCGCGGCCGAGCACCTGATCGCAGCGGGGTACACGTCACCGCAGCATCTCGGCATCTACGGAAGGTCGAACGGCGGGCTGCTCGTGACCGCGTGTCTCGTGCAACGGCCAGAGCTGTTTGGTGCGGCCGTGGCGATGGTTCCCGTCACCGACATGTTGCGCTATCACCGTTTCACCGCAGGTCGCTACTGGACCGCAGAATTTGGAAGCGCCGAGGACGGGCCCGAGGAGTTCGACTACCTGCGTGCGTATTCCCCGCTGCACGTGGTCGGGCCTGCGCCCTACCCACCGACGCTGGTGACGACCGGCGATACGGACGATCGGGTGGTGCCGCTCCACGCCTACAAGTTCGTGGCCACCCTCCAGGCGGTGGTTGGTGACTCCGGGCCGGCGCTGCTCCGGGTTGACCGGAGGGCAGGACATGGTCTTGGCAAGCCCACATCCATGCTCATCGACGAGGCAGCCGATATCTTTGCCTTCTTCATTCACCACCTCGGCAGACCGTGATTTCAACCGGTTCTCGTCGTCTACAACCGGTTAGCGCGTAGCCGCGGAAGATGCCACCATATGCGTCCCATCACCGGTTCAGCAGCCCGGCGCGCTTGCCGACATAAGGAAGTACATGGCGCTCACGCCTAACAATCAAACGCGTACTCTCTGGTGGGCCGTTGCGGCGGTGGCCGGTCTGGTTTTGCTCGCGTTCGGTGCGTTCTGGTTCGTCAACTCCGCCACGACCGGTCGGGCCCTCGAAAAGGCCGAAGCCTTGCACGACGCCGATATGACGCTTGCCGCCCAGGACATCGCGATGAAGTCGATTGGTCAGCTTGTCTTGATTGCACAGGATGCCGCCGACGCCTCGGCAAGCCAAGCCGATGTGACCGCAGCCGAGACGGAGGCCGATCGGTCAATTGCCGAGTTGGGTAATCGGTACGAGTCGCTCGACTCCGGTCTTGCAGAAGAGCTCAAACCCCAGTTTGATGCCTGGCAGTCGGCGGCCTCGACCGTGATTTCACTGTCAGGCTCCGGGCAGCCGGGCCAGGCGGCCGACGAATTGGTGACATCGCTCGTGCCGGCATCGAACCGGTTGGCGGTCGAGCTGACCGCGGAACGTGACTCTCAGGCCCAGGCGGTCGATGACTCCACCGACAGCGTCAACGCGATGGCCCGTGCTGTCGGCTTCCTGACTATCTTCCTGATCCCGGTCCTGGCCATCATCGGTTACCGGATCGCAGCTCGCCGGCAGCTCGAGGGTGCAGCGGCGCATCTCGATGCTCGCGTCGAAGCCGAAAAGGAGTTGGGTCGAGCTAAGGACAAGTTCCTAGCCAATGTCTCCCGCGAGCTGCGCAACCCGCTCACGTCCATCTACGGCTTCTCGGAGGTGCTCCTCGAACAGGGCTTCGTCGACCCGCAAGCCGGTGACCTGGTGGGTTTGATCAACACAGAGTCCGCCGAGCTGGCCCGTATGGTCGAGGATCTCCTTGTGGCCGCACATGACGATCGCTCCCCACTACCTATCGAATCGGACGTCGTGGAAATGGAGACCGAGATTCGCGAGGTCATCGCGCCGTTCGAGAAGCGTGGCAACGCCGTCGGCGGCACGTGGGGCAGCGGTGTGGTGGTTGCCGACACGTTGCGGGTCCGTCAGATCCTGCGCAATCTGATCGCCAACGCCGTCGAGCACGGGGGTCCAAACATCAGGGTCTACGGAGACGCCGCCGGCAGCCGCTACGTGGTGTCCGTGGAGGACGACGGGCCCGGTGTCCCGAGTGAGATCGTAGACAGGCTCTTTACCCGGTTTGTCCACGATGCTGATGCGCGGCTAGCCGGCGGCTCGGTCGGTCTCGGTCTTGCGGTGGCGCACCAGCTTGCCCGGGCGATGGGTGGGTCGCTCGACTACGAGAGGGTCGGCAACCGGACCGCGTTTGTGTTGTCGCTGCCCTTGGCCGTCGAAGCCCGCGCGGCGGCGGCCGGCCCTGACACCACATCGGAGGAGTGATGGGGCCCCTGGGTGGTTTCCGGGCCGCGCTCTTGGTGGCGGCGGCGCTTACGCTTGGCTCCGCCTCCGGGGGGATGGCGATGTTCTTGGACTTCAGTAGTGCGCCGGTTCTCGAGCCAATTCCCGACCAGTCCGTTGATGAGCTGAACCAGTTGACCGTTACGGCGAGGGCCGACGACCCTGACCTACCCAACGACGTATTGCGATTCTCGCTGGCCGGTGGTCCCGTCGGGGCGTCAATCACACCTGGTGGGCGCATCACCTGGACTCCGTCCGAGTCGCACGGGCCCGGTGACTTCACCTTCACCGTCCGGGTGGAGGATGCCGCAGGGGAAGTCGACCAGGAATCCTTCCTGGTCACTGTCGAGGAGATCAACACGGCTCCCGAGATCGGGTCGATCCCCGACCAGGCCCTCGGGTCGGGTGACCGGCTGAACCTTCAGGTCACGGCCAGCGACCCCGACGAGCCCGCCAACGCACTCACGTTCAGCGGTGTCGGATTCCCACCGGGAGTCACAGTCGACGCCGCCACCGGAGTGATCACGGGGACCGTGACCGCCACCGAGGCGGGCAAGTCGGGTGTCGCTACCGTTACCGTGACCGACGGCGGCTCGCCGCCACGGGAAGACACCACGACGTTCTCGTGGCTCATCACAACGGGCAACCGGGCCCCGACGATGGAGCCGCTGGACGGCCCGAATGCCGGTGCCGACGGGGTGGTTCGCTTCACGGTGGCAGCAACCGACGGTGACTCCGACGACATGCTCAGCTTCTGGCTTGCCGACGGCATCGACCCGGTTCCACAAGGTGCCACGATGGATGCGACGTCCGGTGAGTTCACCTGGGAGCCGACGGAGTCGCAATACGACTCGGTATACCAGTTCAACGTTGGCGTCTCGGACTCGGGCTCGCCTCGTCTGTCGGCTACACAACTCGTCACTGTCACGCTCCCCGAGTACAACGTCGCGCCGGAGGTCGAGCCGTTTGCCGATCAGTCGTCGGCTGAAGGTGTAGCAGTGTCGCTTCAGGTATCGGCCACCGACGTCAACTCGGGCGACACGCTCAGGTACTTTGCCACGGGTCTGCCCGCCGGCTTGCAGCTCGACGCGACGACCGGTGCTATCACAGGGGAAGTCGGCTACGAAGCCGCTGCCGGGTCGCCGTACGCGGTGACGGTGACGGTGACCGACGACGGTATTCCGGAGGGGTCAACGGACACCTCGTTCGGCTGGCAGGTTGACAACACCAACCGTCCCCCCGAACTGGAATCCACGACGATCGTCGCCATCATGGGAGAGGACACACGGATCCGGCTCGAGGCGGTCGATCCGGACGGCGATCCCCTCGTCTATACAGTGGTCACAGCCCCCACCAACGGGCGACTGGAAGGTGAGCTCCCATCGGTGACGTACATCAATATTGGGGGCTCCCGTGACCGCTTCGTCGTCGCCGTCGGCGACGGTGAGATCGAGGTGGAAGCCACCATCTCGATCGAGCTCCGGGAGGAGAACTTTGCACCTGAGGCCGGGGTCGACGAGTACAGCTTGGCGGTGGGAGGGCACATCGAGATCGAGGCTCCAGGGGTGCTTGGTAACGATTTTGACCCCGACGGCGAGCCGCTGACCGCCACTGTGGTCGCCGCACCAGATCATGGCGAGTTGGTACTCGATCCGGATGGCTCGTTCACCTACGCCGCCGATCCGGGCTACGTCGGCGCCGACAAGTTCACCTATGCGGCGGTCGATGCGCTCGGGGAACGTGGCACGGGTACCGTCGTTCTCAACATGGCGGACGAGGTGGCGGAGCCCGGACCGGACGAACCACTGCGCGACGACGGGCTCGGGTCAACGATCGTGGCCGCCACCACGGCAACGTGGCGGCAGCCGGATGTCGACGGCGGCGCCATCGACAGGCTCCAGCGCGCTGCGGCAGCGGTCGTTGTGGGCGGGCTATCGTCCTTGTCGTACATCGGCTACCCCCTCATGCTGCTCGCTGCCGCCGTACTGCTGGCGCTCACCGTCGGCAGGGTTGCGCTGACTCCCGCCGGCGCCGGCCGTACCCAGCATGAGGGAATCGTCGATTGGTACGACCCCGATCGCGGGTTCGGGAGGATCATCGGTGATGATGGGACTGAGGAAGTCTTCGTCCACGCCGGCTCGATCGTGGAGGCGGACACACTGATCGCCGGTCAGCGGGTCGAGTTCATCGCCGCCGACATCAAGGGACGACGGGTCACGCTCAAGGTTTGGCCCAATAGCTGAGCCGGTGCAGCCGGCTCGTCGTGCCGGGCATGCGGGTCATTGGTTTCTCGGCGGCCGTGGGCGATCATGTCCCGGTGAAGTCCCGTGTACTGCGTTGTTCGTTGGATGGTGAGGTCTCGATTGCGGCGGAGCTGCCCGACGGTGTGGTCACAGATCGCTGGATATGGCTCGACATCGTCGCCGGTGTGGACGACATGCAGAGCGTCTCCGAGCTGACCGCTGTCTTCGACTTTGACAAGATGGCCCTCCGGGACGTCGTCGAAGACACCGACCTATCGAAGGTGGACGACTTTGGACGGCACCTGCTCGTCGTGCTTCATGGCCTGCGGGAGCATGAGGTCGAGACCTACGACGTTGGCTGCTTCATGACCGAGCAATACCTGGTGACCGTGCATCGTTGTGACTCTCCGGCGCTCGACTTCCTGTGGGACCGGATCCTCGAGAACTCCGAGCTGGCACACGGTGGTGTAGATCACTTGCTGGCCCGTGTCGCCGATGTCTTGACCCGGCGTCTGCTGGCAGTGGTCGATGCCTTCGACGATGCCGGTGATGCACTTATTCTGAACGCACTCGATGCCCACCCCGACCTGCTTCCCGATCTGACGGCGGTGCGCGCCGACCTGGCCGAGATCCGCCAAGTGGTGCACCCGCAGCGAGAGACTCTCGACCAGCTCCGGCAGAGCATATCGCCGCTCATCACCGAGACCGGCCGGCGCCGCTTCTCCGATGTGTTCGATGTCGCCGCCCGTGCCTCGCAGGGACTCGAGGCGGCCCGTACCGCGCTCGCCGAGATCCTGGATGCCTACCGCGGCGCTGAGGCGCAAAAGGCCACGGACGTGACGATGGTGCTCACGGTGTACGCCGCCATCATGCTGCCGCTGACACTCATCGCCGGGTTCTTCGGGATGAACTTCGTGAACATCCCCGGCTTTGGCAGCGATTTCGGGTGGATCATTGTCTCCCTGGTCATGCTCACCATCGCGTTGGTGTCTGTTGGGGTGTTTGTTGCCGCTGGTTGGATCCGTCGCCCCTCGGGCCGCCGAGCCGGCAGGGTGCTCGGCCGTGGCCTCATTGAAGCCGCCCGGGCCCCGGCCCAGATAGTGGGCGCAGCCTACGAGATCTCGACCTTGCCGCTCCGGGCGACGGTGCGTCGAACCCGCCGCGGCGGGACGGGCTCCGATCCAAACGATTGACCAGGCGAGGGGGGAGGGCGGACGGCGAAGCGAAGGGGGATGAACCACACATTCTTCTCCCTCTGGGAGAAGTACCCGAGCGAAGCGAAGGCGGATGAGCCAAGCATTCTTCTCCCTCTGGGAGAAGTACCCGAGCGAAGCGAAGGGGGATGAGGGCCTTATTCATAGCTGAGAAACCGCAGCCACCCCCTCCGTCGCTGCGCTCCTCGTCCCCCTGGAAGGGGGGACAATGCTGTGGCTACCCCTCCGTGGCTGCGCTCCTCGTTCCCCTGGAAGGGGGACAATGCCGTGGCTACCCCTCCGTCGCAGCGCTCCTCGTCCCCCTGGGAGAAGGGGGACAATGCCTTTTCTGCCGGGCGAGGGGGAGGACGAGCGGCGACTGAAGTTGTCCGAGCAGTCATCCCCTTTTCGAATTGACCGGCCCTACCCGGAGCCGAGTTGGGAGGCCATCTGGCGGAACGACTCGAGACCTTCTGCGAGTGCCTCGGCGAGCTGCGCCAGCTCGGTCTCCGAGATGTCTATCACTATCGGCACCTCGAGATTCACAGGAACCTCGGTCTCGACGGGGATCGTCTCGTTGACCGGGATGTCGACCGTGAGATCGATGGGAAGGTCGAGCTGGATGGGAACCGTGATATCGAGCGGGATGTCGATGCCAAACGGTCCGTTGACGGTGATCGTGGTTTCGAACTCCTCATCGATCGGCACGACTGTGCTGATCGGCACGGCGATCGTCCGGTCCAAGACCACCTCGGCGCTGATGGGCACCGTTTCGTTGATGCTCACGTCGAAGGTGATGGTGGAGTCGGCGAACTCGTCGATCCCGGCAACGGCTTCACCGAGTGCCGCGTCGATGGCGGGGCCGAGGCTGCCGAGCTGCTCCTGGAAGGCGGTCACCTGGGCGGCATAGAGCGCAGCGCCGCTCTCGACCCGTGTCATGTCCTCCACCAGCTTTGCCTGTTCTAGCCGTGACTGCTCGAGCTCGTCGGAGAGCGACCCGACCCGGCTCGTCAAGTAAATCGTCGCGATGGCGAGCACCGCCACCAACACGCCTCCCCCGATGAGGATCGGGGTCCGGTTGCGGTTGAGACTCATTGCTGTTCCCTCCGTCGACGGCTGTGATATGGCGATCCCATCCGACCGCGCGAGTGGTGACCGGCGCATCATGGTCGCGACGAGCCAGGCGACCACGAGGACAAAGCCGGCGGCGACAAATGTTTCGGCCATCGCCGCGGCGGTGAGCTCGGCAGAAGCGTCGGCGGCCTTCTGCCCGTAGTCGGGATCGCTCAGAGCGGGGAGATCGATCTCGGTTCGGAGCTGATTGAAACGGTACAGCCCCCAGGCGGTCAGCCCGGATAGACCGACCGACAACCCGACCAGACGCAACACCATCACGAGGCCGGCTGCGGTGCCACGCCGGTCGGCGGGAGCCGAGTCGACCACGGCGGCCGTGGTCGGTGCCATCACCAGACCGAAGCCCACTCCCAACACTGCAAGCTGCCAGGCCATCACAACGTACCCGGTTCCCGTGTCCCATCCATACCCCATTAGGAAGAAGGCGAGCGCTCCCAGTGCTAGACCGATCAGCACCGGTGGGCGGTACCAACGGCTCTCGGTGACCCGGCCCCCCATGTAGGACGCTAACGACATCGAAGCGGTCAGGGCACTGAGCACCCAGCCCGTTGTCACCGCGGCACGTTCCAGATCAACCTCGACGACGTTGATGAAGAGCGGCACATTGACCATTGCGATCGCCAGAGTCCCCCCGACGAGGAAGTTGACGCCCAACGCCGACACGAGGTTCCTTCCGGAGAACAGACCCGGGTCGATCAAAGGGTCGTCGACCTTTCGCTGCCACCACACGAAGCCGGCGCCCGCGAGCAGCGCCACCGGATACAGCCACACGAGCGCACCACGGCTGCCACCGGTGAGTTGCTCGAGCCCCGTAACGCTCTGAATCTCGGCCGGTCCGAGCAAGGCGAGATTCAACGCCACCAGGACCATTGTCAACAGCCCGGCGCCGATCCAGTCGATGCGAGCCCGACGATGCTCCGCGGACGCATCGCCTAGTACGAGCCACGCCGCGACGATGCCTGCGATCGCCAGTGGGATGTTGAGGTAGAACTGCCACCGCCACTCCAAGAAGCGGATGATCATCGCCCCGTACAGCGGGCCCCATACCCAGCCGAGGGTGTCGACAGCCGCCAGCACCCCGAGCGACCGCGCTCGCTTGCCGGGCGCGTAGACGTCGCTGACCGCCGCCATCCCGATGGGCACCAGGGCACCACCACCCATCGCAGTCATCACCCGCCCTACGAGGAAGGGCCCGAGGCTGTTTGTCATCGGGATGACGATCGAGCCAACCAAGAAGATCGTGAGTGCCCCGATGTACACGCGGCGCCGTCCCAGCACGTCGCTCAACCGTCCCATGAACGGCATCACTGCGACGTATGCGATGAGGTAGACATTGACGATCCAGGCAGCGTCGTCGATACCGTCGGGAAGCACGATGCCGAGGTCGTTGATGATCGGCCGCAGCATCGTCGTCACCACCGTCAGATCGTCGGCGGCGATGAAGATGCCAAAGGCGACGACGATGAGGACGGCACGGGGTGATGCCTCTCGCCTTGTCATACAGTCAACTCTCGATGTCGGGGGGCGCTATTTCGACAGGTTCAGCGAACTCGGAGAACTCTATGAACCAATCGCTCGTTTGACCGTCCAAGACGGTGGAGAGCTCTGCCTCGCGCACGTACCCGTGCTCGATGTCGATCCACATGTCGAGCTCGACCGGCTGTTTGTCGATGAGCCCGGCGAGGATCACGGCGACCCGCTCCTCATCGGCGGTCGCACGGATGTGGTACCGAGGCTCGCCGTTGTGCTCCTCCTCGCCTATCCATTCGACGTCGCTCAGGCCCGCGGCGAGCAGCGGCCGCCACCCCAGATCCGGATCGAAGAGGGTCGCCGGGTCGAATTCGTAGCCGTCGGGTGCCACTTCCCAGTTACCCGTAATCGGGTTGGTGAGCCATGTCTCGCCTTCGATGGCAATCGCTCCAATCTGCGCGTTGAGGTTTCCCACCTCGAGAGTGACAAGTGCATTTGCCGAGCTCGGTGCCGCAAACTGTCCTTCAGCGAGCGCAAAGCTGAGCGTGTCTAGAGGGTCGATGAACACCGGCGCCCCACCCCGCTCGATCTCAAACCGGACAAAGTCGATTGTCCCCATGGCTTCAGCTGCGGCGTTCAGTACGAGGTCGGGGTCCGGGGGAAGTGTCGTCACGGTCGCGTTCCCACCGCACGACGCCGTTAGGAGAGCGGTCACGGCCACCAGACCCCACAATCTTCTCATGGCGTCACCCTAATCCTGAATCCACGGTTGCAGACTGTGGGATCGCTCGATTAGCTGGTCACCACCGACACTCTCCGCTCCACAGACCTCATTCAGGTGTCGGACAACTGTGGTCGCCGTTGGTCCTTCCCCCCTCGCCCGGCAGACACGCATTGTCCCCCTTTCCATGGCGACGAGGAGCGCAGCGACGGAGGGGGTGGCTGTGGTCTCCCAGCTATGAATAGGGCCCTCATCCCCCTTCGCTGCGCTCGGGTACTTCTCCCGGAGGGAGAAGAATGCGTGGCTCTGGTCGGACAACTGCGGTCGCCGTTGGTTCTTCCCCGCTCGCCCGGCCCAAGCCCCCGGATCCAGGTAATTGACCGGCGATTTGAGACGCTACGTCTTGTCCGCCAGCTACGATCCAGCACGAGAAAGGATGACGGTCCACCCCGGTATGACAAGTGGATGAACCATCAATCCGGCCGGCACGTCAGGCCGACATCACGGATCTCGCCCGAGTACAGCTGTCCAGTGCTCTGACTGCGTTCGCCTCGATCTTCCCGTCGTCGGTGCCGGCGCCGACGCTCACCGGTCTCGAGTCGGAGTGGAGGGCGTTGCTGGTAGACGGTCGGCAGCACACGCTTGTCACCGAGTTGAATCGCAAAGTGATAGGTGTAGTGGCGTTCGGTCAGACAGAAACGGGACGCCTTGGGAACGGTTGCGTGTTGCGCAAGCTCTACGTCGACCCGGATTGGTGGGGAGGAGGGGTCGGCTCGCTGCTCCACGATCATGCGGTGGCGGGGCTGCGATCGATGGGTTGCACCGACGCTCATCTTTGGGTACTCGAACGCAACGTCGCTGCACGGCGCATGTACGAGGCGCGAGGCTGGAAGCTGCGTCCGTGGACCAGGAGCGATTGGCCGGGGACGGGGATTCTCGAACTCTGCTACTCGCTCGAGCTGTCTACTCGTCTTTGACGTAACGGTCTATGTGCTCGTGTATCCACTCCATCAACTCGAGCTCTAACCCGCGGAGCACACGCACGACAGCCAGATCGTGGGCAATCCTGTGGTCTCGGTGGTTTTCCGGAGCGAACGCTTTCACCCGGTAGGCCTTGCCGGAAATGTCGAGAGCCCCGGTTGCATCGACCCCGCTCCCGGTTTCCTCCAACTCGATCGAGATCGAAACTACCTCGCGCATCTGGGAAACTCCTGTCCTAGCTACGTACGATGATGCTGTCGTGGTGCAGATTGTCCTAGTGCCATGTGTCACGTCCGTGTCGATGATCGGCTACCTGATCCCTCGAGAGTCGTCGCCGCGATCCTCGCCGATGCCGGATATGACACCGATACCGAGGGCTATCAGCAGGATCGGCCACAACGTCGACGGTGCCAGTTGGAACACCTCCAGAGCCTCGAGCAGGAACATCACCCCGAGGGCGATGAAGATGAGACCGGACACGACGGCTCGGCGTTGCGAAGGGATCATTGATGCACCTCGATCTGTCCAAACCCGACCCGGACGTCGATGATCAGCCTACGGTCGGCTTCACTAAACCCGGGGTCGGTAACGGTCTCCTTGACGTTGATGCCATCCCACCGGGAGTTGAACACGGCTACCTCCCCGGCTGTTGCCCTGGCGTCCACCGCCACGGCGACGTTGCTTGGGATCTCCTCGATGACGATCCTGCCGAAGGTGACCCCGACCTCCAGGTGTGTGTCACCGTCTGGGAGATCGACCTCGGCGAGGTCGAGTGTGAGCTCACCCGCCATCAGGTTGTACGCGGATTCGAGTGTGCCGATCGTGGGTGAGTAGGTGCGTTCACCGACACCCCCCGACAGCGGCAGCGAGAAGGTGGCGCTGAAGCTGCTCAGCAGTGCCAGTACGACCGACATCGTCACTCCGGCCCCGAACAGGCCGCCCGGTGGCTCGCCCCGGGCATAGGCTGAGACCATCGCGATGCCGATGACGATGAGGATCGCTGCCAGCAGCGCACGCCACGGCAAAGACACGACATCGAGAGCAGCGAGCAACCAGCCGGCGCCGACCACAACCAGGATGGCTCCCCAGATCAGGGGACCGTAAGCGACGGTTTGCGGTGATTGGGCGGGAGTGTACGGGTCACCGTTCATTTCTTCACCGAGTAGATGATTACGCCGGTCCCGACCGCGATCAGGAACGCCGGCAGCCAAAGGTCTCTCATCCACGGTACGTAGCGGTTGGCGAGCAGCGCGATACCGCCGAGCACGAGAAGACCGCCAACGATGATCCTCCCGGTGTCCCCGGCGCCGCTCGGCCGGGTATCAGCCGGCATCTCGGTATACCCCTCCGGGATCGCGATCCAGGCGATGATGTAAAGGATCACCCCCGGACCGAGGAACAACACAGCCAACCAGGCCAGCCGGATCCATGCGGTGTCCACGTTCAGGTGCGCCGCCATCCCGCCGGCCACGCCGCCAATCATGCGGTCGTTTTTGCTGCGAACCAGGCGGGCTGATTGGGTCGGATGGGACATGTCGCGGGCCTAGGAGGTTGGTGTGAAAGCAGCCGTGGCGGCTGGCCCCACCGACAAACCGGCGCTTCCGGCAACGCAAGCCAGCCAGAACAGGCGATTCATACCAGCCTCCTACCGGACCGTGAATGCCAGCTTGACGTTGGCTCGGTACTGGACCACTGCACCGTTGCTGACCTGGGCGCTGAAGTTCTGTACCTCGACACCGGTTATGCCACTGATGCTCTCCGACGCCTTGGCCACCGCGTTGGTGACGGCCGCCTCGAAACCTTCGGTGGAGATGCCGATGACCTCGATCACCTTGACTGCGCCGGACTCGATGAACTCGCTCAAGCCTGGGTCCTTTCTTCGCTAGCCGTCGATGCTACTCGCGTTAGGCGGGGTGATCCCGAGCAGCGGTTAGCCTGCTACTTGTGACCACCGGCATCGACTTCTCAGGAAGGCGGGGTGCGCTTCCCCGCTGGGTAGGGGGGATCCTCGCCTTCGCATTCCCGCTGACTCTGGTGGCCGGGGCGCTCAGCGTTGGGTTCAGCCAGGATGGCGACATGGCCGACCTCGCTGCCTCTGTGCTGGCCGTCGGTTTGTTCCTGATTGCAGCTCCAACTGCGTGGATCTTCACCGTTGACTTCATCGAAGCGGGGCGGCTTCTTGTGGTGACGTCGTCGCTCGCCATGTCGCTGCCTTTGTGGTTCATGCTGGGCTCGAGGCTGGCGTTTGTCGCAACCGGGTGGCTGACATGGTTACGCCGGTACATCATCATTTGCATTGTCTGGAGCGTCTGTAACGTTCTGTTGTTCATCCTGGTCGGCTCACTCGCCGGCTGAGCCCGGGCCGGAGATGTCAACCGGCGCCCAGCTTCTCCACCATTGCGTAGATCGTCACCACGACAAGGGCGGTATCGACGAGACCCCACATGGCCAGCTTCCTTTGGATTGCGCCTGCACCATGGCTGTTGCCACCCTCGTGGAGATCGGCTGCCTGGCGGCCCAGCGGTCCGAATACGCGGGCGCCGAGTACACCACCGACGACGACGGTGACAAAGCCGAGCGCGACGAAGAACTGCTCGAACTCCCATTCGGCTCCGTCGATGACGAGGAAGATGCCGGTGAGCAATGCCACGACGGCGGCCGGCGTATACAGCACAACCCCCATTCGCACGGTTTGGCGCATCCAGGCCGCCGCCGTAGATCCACCAATTCGTGACATGACAGGAGTGACGAGCACCTGGGTGGCGTTTGCCCCCAGCCACGTGCCTGCGGCGAGGATGTGGATGAACAGAAGTATTTCGCGCACCTGAGTCTCCCTTGTAGCCGTACGTCGGCCGCCAGCCTACGACAGAGATGAACTCGGCTGTGCCAATGAGCCGAAGTCGCACCTCGAACTTCTCCTTGACTCTCAAGCTGCTCGAGACTGCATACTGGTGGCGAAGGCCTTCACAATCATCAACAACGGAGTGTGTTCTGTGTACCGGATTGGGGAGTTGTCCAAGCTGAGCCGGGTACCGGTATCGGCCCTGCGCTACTACAGCGACCGCGGGCTGCTACCACCCGAGGTGATCGACCGCGATTCCGGGTACCGGTACTACTCGGCGACACAGCTTCCCAGGCTCAATCGGATCCTTGCATTGAAGGACCTCGGGCTTTCGCTCGACGAGATCAAGTCGGTCCTCAACGACGAGCTGTCGGCAGCAGAGCTGCGGGGAATGCTGCGTCTCAAGCGTGCCGAGATCGGCCAGGCAATGGCAGAGCATCAGGCGCAATTGACACGAGTCGAGAACAGGCTTCGCGTTATAGAAAGGGAAGGAAACATGCCAGATCAAGAAATCGTCACCAAGGTCCTGGACCCGGTCCACGTGATCTTCCTTCGGGAGACACTCAACGGCGTCAACATGATTCCCGGGATGATCGAGGATGGATACGCTGCCGTTATGGCGGCGGGGGTAACCCCCACAGCCCCCGGCTTCTCAGTGTTTCACGATCCGGAGTTCAAACCCAACGAGTTCGACTACGAGATCGCGTTCCCGGTACCGGAGGGAACCTCCATCGAGGTGACGCCCAACGGCCGGAAGTTTGGCGAACGTGTCGTCCCCGGGGGCAAGGCCGCGGTGCTCGTTCATCGCGGGCCGTACGAGCAGATGGATGAGGCGTACGGCCGGATCGGTCAGTGGATCGCCGACCACGGTCTTCAGGTCGCGGGGCCGCCTCAGGAGGCGTACCTGACGCCGCCGGATGATCCGCAAGGTCCGATCACCGAGCTCAGATTCTCGGTCCAGTAGTGGCCTCTATCGACCTGAAGAAGGTCTACCGGGACCTGTACTCCGCCAGGGCCGGGAAACCGGCCCTGGTGGAGGTCCCGCCACTTGCGTACCTGATGATCGACGGAGCCGGTGACCCAAATACGTCCTCGGAGTACGTCGAGGCCGTCGGCGCTATCTACCCGATTGCGTATGCGGTGCGGGCCGCCATCAAGGAGGCGACCGGCGACGCTTACACGGTGATGCCGATGCAGGGGTTGTGGTGGGCAGATGACATGGACCGGTTCTCCCCGGACCGCAAGGGCGACTGGAAGTGGACGATGATGATCGCCGTGCCAGACCTGGCGACTCGAGTGTTGGCCGACACCGCCATCGCCGAGACGACGGCCAAGAAGGGTCTGGCGGCCGGAAATCGGGTCCGTTTCGAGTTGTTCGACGAGGGACGGTCGGCTCAGGTGATGCACATCGGCCCATACTCGGCGGAAGCCCCGACGATCGCGATGCTGCACGAGTACATCACCGATCAGGGCATGAGCCTCCGTGGTCTCCATCATGAGATCTATCTGGGTGACCCACGCAAGACCGCCCCCGACAAGCTGAAGACGATCATCCGCCAACCCGTCGTCTAGCCCGACGTCCACCGGAAATTGGGGATGGCTGTTTGACAACTGCGGTCGCCGCCCGTCCTTCCCCCCTCGCCGGGCGGCCACGACATTCCTCTCCCTTTGGGAGAGGACAGGCGAGGCGTATCGGAAGCCGATACGTTGGCGAGACAGGTGTGCCACGACACATTCCTCTCCCTTTGGGAGAGGACAGGCGAGGCGTATCGGAAGCCGATACGTTGGCGAGGCAGGTGTGCCACAACATTCCTCTCCCTTCGGGAGAGGACAGCCGAGCGTCAGCGAGGCAGGTGAGGGGGTCTTCAATCCAGACCTGGAATTCATAAGGCCCTCATCCCCCTTCGCTTCGCTCGGGTACTTCTCCCGGAGGGAGAAGAATGTGTGGTTTACCCTTTGCTTGCGTATTGGCACTGCAGGTGTGACTCGACTTCCTCCTAGAGGGAGGGGACGTGCGAGGTGTATCGGGAGCCGATACGTTGGCGAGGCAGGTGAGGGGGTCTTCAATCCAGACCTGGAATTCATAAGGCCCTCATCCCCCTTCGCTTCGGTCGGGTACTTCTCCCGGAGGGAGAAGAATGTGTGGTTTACCCTTTGCTTGCGCATTGGCACTGCAGGTGTGACTCGACTTCCTCCTAGAGGGAGGGGACGGGCGAGGCGTATCGGAAGCCGATACGTTGGCGAGGCAGGTGAGCCAGGACACATTCCTCTCCCTTCGGGAGAGGACAGGCGAGGCGTATCGGAAGCCGATACGTTGGCGAGGCAGGTGAGGGGGTCTTCAAATCCTACTCGAATTCACAAGGCCCTCATCGCCTTCGCTGCGCTCGGGCACTTCTCCCGGAGGGAGAAGAATGCGTGGCTCATCCCCCTTCGCTTCGCTCGGGTACTTCTCCCGGAGGGAGAAGAATGTGTGGTTCTTGGGGGGATGGCTGGTTGTCCACACGTCCTGGATGGGATCAGCGGCGGCGGCCTACCACCCAGGCGGCAAGCAGCCAGGATGCGAGCGTCCATGCGCCGAGGACGGCCCACGACGTTGCCACCGACTCGGCCAAGCCGGTGCTGAGCCCTGCCCGGATCACGTTGGCCATGTGATAGAACGGCAGCACCCTGTGCACCGAAGCCCACCAATCGGGGAACTGGCCGATCTGGACCACGATCGGTGAGAACAGCAGCACCAGGAAGATGATCAGATTCGTGATCAGATTGGTGATTCGCGGCTCAGGGATGGCGTGGGCAAATGCGAACCCCACCGAGGTCGCCATGAACGAAGTCAGCAGGATCGCCGGCACGACTGCCCACGAAACGTCGAGGTCGACGGCGTAGCGCAGATGAGCAAGCCAAAGCGAGACGACGGTTCCCGGGATCGCCAGAGAGGTGAACAGCGTGAAGGTGGCGGCGGCCGACGCCATCCTCGGCACCGGCAGCGACCACACAAAGTCGTAGGTGTCGCGGATCTTGTGATTCATGATCGACGCCGGTACCAGCACAAAACCGACCGGGATCAACGCCAGGGCCGGTATCCCGGTGACGATGAACGTCTTGACCGCTTCGGGAATCTCCCCGAAGTAGAACCCATACATATAGGCCATGCCGCCACCCATGAGAATCTGGATGACGAGTGTGAGTACGAGGAACGTTTTCATGTTCACCATCTCGAACCGCATCATGTTCCAGAAAGAGGAGATCCAGTAGCGAGCTCCGGAGCGTATCGTCACCGTCGTCATTTGCGCCTCCTCAGCACAGCCGCGGCGACGCCGGCCGACACCACCGACCAGATGCCGAGCACGACATACGATCGGGTGACATCTGCAGCGAGGCCATCGACCAGTGCGTCACGAATGGTGTTGGCCATGTGGACGAACGGCAGATAGTCGTGCGTCGTGGCCAGCCAGGCAGGGAGATTCTCGGCCGGGAAGCTGATCGGGGAGAACCCGAAGATGACGAAGATGAGGATCTGGGAGATGACCATCGTCACCTCCGGCTTCGGGATTGAATGCGAAAGCGCATAGCCGAGGAGTGTGCCGGTGGTGATGGTGATCAGCACTGCCGGGATGATCATGAGGGTGACATCGAAAACGACGTCGAAGCGCAACGCCCCGGCCACCAGCGCTGCAACCATCCCGGGGACGGCGATCAGCGCGTTGAGCGTCAGCCAAGCGACGGTGGCCGCGCTACGCGGAACCGGTAGTGACCACATGAAGTCATATGAGCCCTCCATCCTCTGCTGGGCAACCAGCTGCGGGCCGACTCCGGCGCCGACCAAGACCAGCGTGACGACCGCTGCGCCGGTTACGAGGTATGCGGCCGTCGTGGGCGGGAGCGATGGGATCAACAGGCCGAAGCCGAGCACGATTCCGGCTCCCATCACCATCTGGGCCACAACCAGTAGCGGCACCATGAGCCGGACATTGGCCAGTTCCCACCGCAGCATCGCGGCATACGAGCGGAGCCAATTGGCGGCGCCGGTGCGCTTTACGGGTAGCGTCGTGCTGCCCGCCGAGGCAACGGCCGTCACTGCTCCATCTCCGGTTCTGGTGCGTGACCGGTGAGCCGAACGTACACGTCCTCGAGAGTGATAGCTCCGAGTGCGTACTCATCGGCAACCCCGGCTTGCATCTGCTCCTGTGCCCACGTGATCGCGGTGGCCGCCGCTCCCTCATCGACGACCGTCACGAGGTTGTTGCCCGCCCTGGTGTCATGAAGGATGAATTCCGGCAGCGGTGGGGTATCGACCCCCGGGCTCAGCATGAGCTGCAGCCGGAGACGGTCCCGATCTGCCGACTTCAGTGACGACGGTGTTCCCTCTGCTATGAGCTTCCCCTCGTCGATGATGGCAAGACGGTCGACCGACTTCTCGGCTTCCATCACGTTGTGGGTCACGAGGAAGACGGCGACGCCATCGTGGGCGAGCTGCCGAATCTGTTGCCACATCAGCCTCCTCCGCAAGGGATCGACGTCGTTGGTCGGCTCGTCGAGTATGACCACCCTGCCCGGCCACACCGCGGTCATGATGAACCCGACGAGCCGTCGTACGCCGCCCGACATCTTGGTTCCGAGGGTATTGCGCCACTCGCCGAGCTCCAATTCAGAGATCATTATGTCGGCACGCTGTTGCACAGCGGCACTTGGGCCGCCACGGATCGCACCCGTGATCGTTATTGCCTCGTGTGCTTTGAACGAGTCGATCGGCATCTGTGCCTGGGGGAGGTACGAGCAGAGTTGTCTGGCGACATCGGGATCCCGGACGAGGTCGTAGGGGCCGAGGGTGATCGAGCCGGAGGTCGGCTTGAGCAAACCGATGACTTGCTTTACCAGGGTGGTCTTGCCGGCACCGTTCGGCCCGAGCAAGCCGTACACCTCGCCGGGGTGAACCTCGAGGCTGATACCGTCGTTCGCGAGGATGTCGCCTTTGTTGTAGGTCTTTGTCACATCGGTTGCCTTGAAGGCCCACGCCCCGTCGAGTGGAGCCGCCTCGTCCGGTCTGTCGGGTGTCACATCCCACCTCTCATCTCGTTGACACTGTTCTGACATCATTATGATGTCACAGCGCTGTCGTACTGTCAAAACCACCACGCAAACGTCCGGTCAAATGTCCGGTCAAAATGTCCGGTCAGAACAGCGTGGGGCGGTAAAGGTCATCGTGGATTCGGATGGCGTAGCGGTCGGTCATCCCTGCGACGTAGTCGATGACCTGGGTCAGCGTGTCTGCTTCGCTGTGACGATACGTGTCGGGTATCTCGTGGTCGTTGGCGACGAAGTAGTTGATCAGATCCCTCACAATAACCATCGCCCTGTTCCTCTGTCCCTCGGTCCCGGAGCGGAGGTACACGTTCTGAAACATGAAGTCGCGCAGTTCGTTCATCACTTCGAGGGACTCGTCATCAGTGGCGACGACGTCTCGTCGTAGCGATTCCTCGACGACGGCGCGGATCATCGACGCGACCCACTCCCCGCCCGGCTCGCCAAACCGGGTGAGCGCCGCACCCGGGAGGTCATCGCGTCTGATCACCCCGGCACGCATGGCGTCGCCAACGTCGTGTGTCAGGTAAGCGATACGATCGGCGAACCGGCATATCCAGCCTTCCTGTGTAGCCGGAACGTCGTTGATCTTCCAGGAATGAGCCCGGATCCCGTCGAGGACTTCCCAGCTCAGGTTCGTCGGCTCCAGCACCTCATAGATGCGGACTCCCTGTTCGGAATGCAGCCATTCGCCGTCGACGAACTCGCTGAGCGCGTCCTCCCCTGTGTGCCCGAAAGGCGAGTGGCCCACATCGTGGGCCAGGCAGATCGCTTCGGTCAGATCCTCGTTGAGCGACAGGTTGCGGGCGATCGACCGGCCGATCTGGGTGACCTGGAGCACGTGGGTCAGCCGGGTGACGTAGTGGTCCCCCTCCGGGTTGATGAATACCTGTGTCTTGTGTTTGAGCCTGCGGAACGCCTTCGAATGCACGATACGGTCCCGATCACGTTGGAACGCGGTCCGGTACGCATCGTCGAGCTCGGGGAGCCGCCGCCCACGCGAATCGGCCGAGCGGGTCGCCGCCGGTGCGAGCATCTCGGCCTCGGCGTGCTCGGTGTCCTCCCTGGTGTGTCTGGCAAGACCGCGAGCGGTGGGAGCCCTAGATGATGCCGACATCGACCTGGAGCTGGATCGCGATGAAGACCGCAAGGGCAATCGCAGCAGCAACGCCGAGAAGCGTCGCAATCCGTGTCGGCGTTCTTGCCGCGAGGAAGAAGGCCATGGGACCCGGTTCCTTGTGACCGCTGATGATGCGGCGGCGCACCCGGGCCGAGATCATGTCCACGACGATGACGGTGATCACCGTGAGAAACAGCACCGTGCCGGCCCGGGCGAAGTCACGGAACCGGAACTGGGCGATCAGCTCCGCTCCGATACCGCCGGCACCGATGATGCCGAGCACCGCCGAAGCACGGATGTTGATCTCAAACCGGTACAGCCAGTAGGCGAGGATGTTTGGCATGACCTGGGGGACGACGCCGAACCGCATCTGGGTGAACCTCCCACCGCCAACGGCGGCAACCGCCTCGACAGGGCCGGGGTCGATCCCTTCGATCACCTCGGAGGACAGCTTCCCGAGTGTGCCGATCGAGTGGATGCCGAGGGCGAGGGTCCCGGTCCATGCCCCGAGGCCGGTGACCGGTATCAGCACCATGGCGACGAGCACCTCCGGCACCGCCCGGATTGCGTTGAGGATCTGGCGGACGACGTTGTTGACCACACTGCGGCTTACGTTCTTAGCCGCAAGGAAGGCGAGCGGGAATGAGAACAGGGCGCCGATGATCGTGCCGATCCAGGCGATGTAGAACGACTCCATCACCTTGGGCAGTGCCCTCTGGATCGCCTCCGGACTCAAATCTGGCTGGGCCAGACGCACCACCACGCTCCACACCTCGGCGGGTGCAGCGAGCAGTCGCCCTGCGTCCACGTTCAACCCGAGGGCCCCCCAACCGGCAACCACGACGACTACCAGCGTGATGGAGAACCGGAAGATACGTGGGCCAACCGGGGCCTTCGGGCGCTCGGTGGTCTCCGCTTCGGTGACGGTTGTCATACCAGCCTCCTCCGCATGGCGATGCTGACCTGCTCTATGACGAACACCATGATGAAGATCAGCATCACGATCGCCAGCACACGATCAAACCTGAAGAACTGCCGCTGGGTCTCGAGGACCTGACCGATACCACCGGCGCCGACAATTCCCAGCACCACCGAGGCGCGGATGTTTATCTCGAACACGTACAACCCGTAGGCGACGTAGTTGGCCAGCACCTGTGGGAGGACGGCGGTGCGCACGGCAGGGAAATGGCTCGAGCCCGTCGCCTTGGCGGCTTCGAGCGGCCCGGGGTCGGCCGCATCGATGGTTTCCGACAACAGTTTCGACATGATGGCAAGGGAGAAGATGATGAGGCCGAGTGCGCCTGCAAACGGACCGGGGCCGACGGAGGCGACAAAGACCATCGCCCAGAACAGATCGGGCACGGTGCGAATGAGATTGATAAACCCCTTGTCGATGAGATAGGAGGGACGGTTGGGCGCGGTCAACGTCGATGCCATGAACGAAGCCGGCAACGCAACTGCAACTCCGAGCGAGGCCGCGATGACGGCGATGCGGAGTGTCTCCACGATCGGGCTCGCGCGGTTGGGATTGCCGAACTCCCAGGTCGGCGGCCACCACCACTGCCCGTCCCCGATCGCCCAGCCGAAATCCGGTGGCCAGAAGTTCGGGACGTTGACGATGTTTCCCATATTGCTGACCAGACCCGGGATGCTAAACCCGACCTGGGCACCGGCGAAGGCAGTCATGAACAGGACCGAGCTGCCCACACCGAGCGAGGGAAGACCTGATAGATAGGCGAGGGTGGCACCGAGGCCAAACGACCCAACCGCAAGCGCCGATATCGCATAGTCGCCGGGTCCAAAGACGGGCTCGGCTCCCCGTAGTAAGTCGGAGACCGGGTGGATGACGTTGAAGGTAACCCCGGCGTGCAGCGCCAGTGCTGCACCGAATAGCCATATCAAGGCGGTGTTCATCGCCGCGGTCCGCCGACCCCCGTGTCGTACGATCAGGGCTGCTGCGGCGAGGGCTGCCGGTAGCCAGGCGAGGGTGAACCGGACGGTTAGCAAAACGTCGACGCGCTCTGGAGCTTCCGAGAGGACTGTGGTCGACAACATCGTCGATATGACGAGCCCGACCGTGATCAATGCGATGTCGATCGTGTCCGGCCGGGCTTTTGCCAGATGGACGGCCCAGATCAAACCGGCCGCACCGATCAAGCCCCATAGGATGCCGGCGGCGAACGTCCCGGTGAACCCGCCGACGACGATGGCGACGAGCGCCACCAGTAGCGGAATGATCATCGTCCGGACGCGGAGCGGTCGCTCGGGACGTGGCTGTGAGGTTGTCGCAGACGGCGGCGCTGCGGTCGTCACATCGCGCCTTCGAGGAGGTCGTCCGGTGTCACCGAGCGACCGTAGATGCCACGGAAGGTGTCCTCGTCGACGTTGCTGATATCACCGTCGTAGACGAGTTCACCTGCTCGAAGCCCGATCAAGCGCTTGCCGTAGGTCCTGGCGAGGTCGAGAAAGTGCAGGTTGATGATCGTCGTGATGCCGAGGTCACGGTTGATCCGCCGCAGATCGCCCATCACTGTATGGGACGTGACCGGATCGAGCGATGCGACAGGTTCGTCCGCGAGGAGCACGTTCGGCTCCTGGGCAAGAGCCCGGGCGATGCCCACCCGCTGTTGCTGACCGCCCGAGAGATCGCTGGCACGCACGTAGGCCTTCTCGACGATCTCGACGCGTTCCAGCGCCACAAGAGCCATTTCGCGGTCGGCGGCAGGCCATGCACCGAGCATTGCTCGTGTCTTGCCCACTTTGGACAGCCGCCCCATCAAGACGTTGTTGATGACGGAGGTTCTCGTTACGAGATTGAATGTCTGAAAGATCATCCCGATATGGGAGCGGAGCTCACGCAGTGTCGATGCGGACGCACCTCTGACCTCGGTGCCGTTTACCTTCACGGAACCGGCGGTGATGGGCACAAAGCCGTTGATGGCTCGGAGCAGAGTCGACTTGCCCGCGCCCGACAGTCCGACGACCACAACCAACTCGCCCGGCTGGATTGTCAAGCTCACACCTTTTAGTGCCTGGAATCCCCCACGATATGTGACGTCCACAGCATCGAACTCGATCACAAACGGCTCCTCTCGACACGGGGAGGGTAGTCGCCGGGTAAGGGGGTGTATCAATCCCGGCGCCGTCTATCCCCAAAGCATTGGAGGCCACCCGTAGGCGACCTCCAATGCTCACTGATCTTGGTTGGCGTCTCTAGGTTTGGCGTCTTCAGTCGCTGAAGCCGAGGCGGTCGATAGCGTCGCCGATCGGCTCGAGCGACGCTTCTGTGGTGGCGTCCGCCCGGGTCAGGTCGGTCCAGCTATAGAGCTGGTCCATGACCTCCGCACCCTCCTCGGTGGCGATGTAATCGGCCATTGCCTGGAAAATGGCGTCCTTGAGGTCGTCGGGCAGATCAGCGCGCACCGAGATGACGTCGTTGGCGATCCGCGGCGAGATGTTGAACACTATGACCTTCTCACCCACATCCGGGGTCTCCTCACGTACCGACCGGCGGGCATCGTCGAACGAGAGCCCGAACTCGGCGTCGCCGTTGTAGACCGCGGTGATAGCCAGGTCATGGCTGCCGCCGAAGAACAGGGACTCGTACTGATCGTCTGTTATCCCCTGATCCAGAAGCTGGAGCTGCGGGAAGATGTACCCGGATGTCGACGACTCGCCGGGGAAGGCGATGGTGCTGCCGACTACGACGCTGATGTCGACGGGCTCGGGGCACCGCAGACCCGCCGAGGCGGCGTCGTCTTGAGTGCCGTCGCCGTTCCATCCCACCTGGAGAGCGGGTGAGTCGGTCGGGCCGACCGCCACTACGTTGCCGGCTTCGTCGTAGTAGAAGGCACCCTCGACCGGATCGCCGTCACAGACCGATGGGTCGTTGGTGTACCACTGGGCGTGGTAGGTGGGGTCGCCAAACCGCACCGACTGAGCCAGCAACTCGAGGTTCTCGTATACCCGGCTGGCCAGAACATATCCTGCCGGGCCAAAGGCGCCCATGTCGGCCTGGCCGGTGCCCATGGCCGCCCCGAGCGCCGGATAGTCGTTCGAGACGACACCCTCGACCTCGATGCCGAGGGCATCACTGAGGATGCCGGCGAACGTGTCGACATCGTCCTGAAGCTCACCGGCCTCTTGGCTGGGTACGAACCCGAACACCAGCGTCTCCGGCCAGTCCGGATGCTCGGCCATGGCCTCGGTGGTTGTCGTCTCGTCCATGGCTTCGGTCGTCGTGGTTTCTTCCATGGCTTCGGTGGTCGTGGTTTCGTCTACGCCCGCGGTGGTTGTATCGCCCGCGTCGTCGCCGTCGCCACAAGCGGCGACAAACAGAGCCAGAACGGCCAGCAACGCAGCTAGCTTGCGAATTGTCATTGCGAATGCACTCCCTCTTTAGGTCAGCCCATGTGCTTGAAACACGTGGCACCTGGGAAGACTAGACCGGTCGGCGGGTTGCCCGAATTCACTAACGTGTGTTTTCGCGAGCCCAACCTCGACACAACCACGCCGACGGTAGGCTGCCTCGATGAGCAGCTTTCTCTCGAGCCGCCGTCTCGTCCTTGTTGCCTTTGCGCTGTTCATCGTGCTGGGGATCTCCGCCGGGGTGACGGGCGTCGCCTGGCCATCGATACGGTCTGACTTCTCGAGGCCCCTTGCCGATCTCGGGGCGCTGTTGGCGATCGGCACCGGCGGATACCTCGTCGCCGGTCTGCTGGCGGGGTTTATCACCAGACGGTTCGGGATCGGCCGGGCCCTCTACGCGGTCATGGTGGTCGGGACGATCTCTCTGCTGGGCTACGGGCTGGTGTCCAGCTGGCCGCTGCTGTTGGTGTGCGCCGTCGGGGTCGGGTTCACAGGCGGAACTGTGGACTCTGTCGTGAATGCGTACGTCGCGCTCAACCACGGCACCAGGACCATGAATCTGCTCCATGCATTCTTTGGTGTCGGTGCCACCGTGGGACCGCTACTGGTTGCATCGACGTTGGCACGCGGTCTGTCGTGGAAGGTCGCATACTTCATTCTCGCCGGAGTAGAGGCGCTTCTCGTCATCGCCGTGCTCCGGGTCCGGCGGCTGTGGCCGGATGCGGTGAAGGACCTCGTCTCGCTCCCAGACGGCCGATCGGCCCGGCTGGGGCCGATGGTGCTGGGGCTGCTCGGCATGTTCCTGCTGTACGTCGGGGTTGAGATCACGGCCGGGCAGTGGTCGTACTCCCTGCTCACGGAGAGTCGTGGCGTGGGCGAGCTTGCCGCAGGGATCTGGGTCGCCCTCTACTGGGGAGGGCTCACCGGGGGAAGGTTGTTGCTCGGTGGCATCGGCGACCGTGTCGGCCCGCGCCGGATCCTCCAATTCAGCATGATCGGATCTGTCGCCGGGAGCGCATTCTTGTGGGCAGATCCCATAGGGCTTGGCGTTCTCGGTCTGCCGTTACTCGGTTTCAGCTTTGCCGGAGTGTTTCCCACCCTCGTTGCGCTCACCCCGGCCTGGGTGGGCAAGCAGCGGGCACAGACCGTCATCGGGTTTCAGATCGCGGCCGCATCAGCCGGGACTGCATTGATGCCTTGGGTGGCGGGGTTGATCATCGATGAGGTGGGTCTCGAGTCACTTGGCCCATATCTCGTGGCACTCGCGGTTCTGATGGCAACCCTCAACTGGGTGATCGACCGATCCGCCGTGAGTCAGGGGCGCGTGGAGCATGCACGGTCTCCCGCTTCACGGGAGACGACGCAAAGGAACTCGTCCCAGTTGTAGACATCCTCCGCGCCGGGGACCGGCTCGTTCCACGGCCGCACATACCGGCAAACGATCGATTCCGGCTTGTGATCAACCAGTTCGGGGATTGCGAAAGGTGAGTCGTCGAGATAGACGTCGCAGTCGACCTTCCATTTGTCACGCAGCAGGTGGACTTCGCGTGTCGGGATCCGGTGCTCACCGATCCACTTGAACGTGTCTGCGGCCGCCCAGTCACCCTTCATGGAGAGGATGACGATGTCATGGCAGGTTGCCAGGTCACAGAGAGCTTCGATGGCGCCCGGGTATGGCTCCAGATAGCGAAAGACGGTCGGCCCGTGACCCGACGCACCTGCCCAGTTCCAGAAGTCGGAGAGGTCGTGGAAGTGTGTCAGATACCCCGCCGCGTCCCAATGATCGACCTGGTCCTCGTTGAGACTGGTGCCAAACTCCGTGTTGTAGCGCAGCATCCAACCCTTGATGAAGTTGGCGACAACGCCGTCTAGATCGATTCCGAGCCGCATCTCTATCGTTCACTCTCTGTCGGCCATCCGTTCGGAGCGCAATCGCCGACGGTCTTGGTCTGCTGCATCATCACAGGTGCCGGCTCGCCCGGACCGGGACATTGCTCGTGCCCCCGCCCGAGGAAGTGGCCAACCTCGTGGTTGATCAGGTAAGACCGGTACGTCGTGAGGTCTCCTCCGTAGTCATCGGTAGCCGACTCCCATCGCATTAGGTTGATCACAACCCGGTCACCGGTTCGGCATGAGTAGAGACCTGCGGTCCGGGCCGGGTAGCACAGCGAGTCGGTTGTCGCCGACGATGCCAGAACGATTCGCAAGTCGTGCGAGTCGTCGGCGACCCGGGCGAAGGTGATGTTGTAGACACCGGACCAGCCTCTCTCATCGTTGAGGACGCTGAGCACTTCTCGGGCGAAGCACTGCTCGTCGATCGCCAGACCCGTCTCGACCTCGATGCGAACCCGCAGCGAGCCCTCCGGCGCCGGATCCTCGGTGGGGACGATCTCGGTGTCCCCGGTAGGCACGTGGTCGGTGCCGGCAGCACAGGACCGAACGAAGTCGTCGGGTCCCTGCCATACGATCGCTACGTCGACACAAAAGCCGTCCACGTACGCCGAGCACTGCTCGTCGGGTTCGGCCGGGGGCGGTGGCGCCGGTGGCGGTACGGTGGTCGTAGTGGGCGGGCCGGTGACCTGCGCCGACACATTCCCGGCGGCTGCCAGCTGCTCGGTCGGGTCGAGGCCTACCACCGCTGTGGACGTCGCTATGGATGCAATGATCGTGCAGCCGACGATGGCGGCACGTGCCATGAGGCGGCGGCGAGGACCCGGGGAAGTGCTCACGGAGAGCAGGGTAAGACAGGTTGAATCACATCCGTGTCATTTCGCGGCGTCATGTACCTGGGCTCAGGTACCATCGCCGCAATGGACTACCAGGCGCTCTACCGCAAATACCGGCCTCAGCGATTCGACGAGGTGATCGGCCAGAACCACATCACGCGGACCCTTGCCAGAGAGGTAATCGACAGCAGGGTCGCACACGCCTACCTGTTCGCCGGACCTCGGGGAACGGGCAAGACCACGACGGCCCGGCTGCTCGCCAAGTCGCTCAACTGTGTAAATCGGAGTGACGACGGCGAGCCGTGCAACCAGTGTGTCTCGTGTAAGTCCGTGACCGAGGGTAACTCCCTCGACGTGATCGAGCTGGATGCCGCATCGCACAACAAGGTCGAGGATGTTCGCGAGATCCGTGCGAATGTGGGAACGGTCGCCACTGCGGGCGGCGCCCGCAAGGTGTACATCCTCGATGAGGCACACATGCTGTCGCGGGCGGCGGGCAACGCCTTGCTGAAGACGCTGGAAGAGCCACCCGAGCACGTTGTGTTCGTGCTGGCGACAACCGAGCCCTACAAGCTTCTCGACACCGTTCGCAGCCGGGCGCAGCGGTTCGACTTCCTTCCGGTGCCCATGGAGGTACTGATCGACCACCTTCGCGACATTGCCGGTCGTGAGCAATTCGAGGTCGCTGCAGACGGTCTGGCCGCGGTCGCCACGCACGCACGAGGCTCCGTCCGCGATTCGATGAGCCTGCTCGAGCAGGTGGCTGCTCTGGGTGACGGCGCGGTCAAAGCCGAGACGGTGTCCCGGGCACTGGGACTCGCCGACCGCGATGCATTCCCGAGGCTTGCGGCTGCCATCGCCAACCAGGATGCGCCCGCGGCTCTCGCTCTGGTTGCCGAGCTGGCTGCTCGCGGTGGTGACCTGCGCCGGTTCGTCGCCGAGGCGATGGCGTTCTTCCGTGGTGTGTTCCTGGCGCAGTACACGCCCAACATCGAGGAGATCGCCGATGAACCGGTCGATGTTATCGAAGAGTGGAGGCGCCAGGCAGCCGCGTTGTCCGCGGCCGAAGTGCTGCGCTCGGTCGACCAGCTCTCTGAGGCGCTGCTCCATCTGCGCCAAGGCCGTGAGGAGCGGCTCGTCACCGAGTTGACGTTCATCCGCCTGACCAGGCCGGAGACAGCCGCAGATCCCGAAGCTCTGGCCGTGCGGCTAGACCGGCTCGAGAAGAAGGGTGTGGGCGCTGTCCCGCCGGCCGCACCGGCGCAACCAAGACAGCCTCCGGTGCCCGCGGTAGTGACTTCTGACAAGCCGCCTCCATCCGAAGAGCCGCAGCCCGAGACACCACGGGTTAGCCCCGCTGAACCGGTCTCCCAGGCAGTGCCGGCCGCAACCGGCATCGACATCGAGACGTACAGGTCCGCATGGCCCGCGATTGCGGCCCGGATGCGAGATCTCGCCGGTCCGTCGAAGCACGCGCTGCTGCTGGAGGCAAGCCCGGTTTCGGTGGCCGGCGGAACCGTGACCTTTGAGCTTCCCGCCCACCTCCCCTTCCATCTGGAGAGGCTCAGGGCCGACACCGCATTTCACCAGTTGTTGGCCCAGGCATCTGCCGAGTTCGTCGGGGCGGTTGTACAGGTCGAGTTCCAGGCCGAAGGCAACGGTGGAATGGCAGACCCGCAACAGCAAGCCGATCCCGAATCCGGGCGAGCTCCGGAGATGGACCAGCTCGACCAGGATGAGGAGGGTGCCATCGATCCGGCATCGCTGATCGTCGACATGCTCGATGGTGAGATAGTCGACGATTAGGGGTGTGCGAAGCGGCGTCAGATCGTCTCGGGTTAGCCTCGGGTTATGTCGGCGCCGACCAGATCTCAGTTGTGGCGTGGCGCCGCGGCTGTTGTCGCTTCTACGCCCGTGCTCGTGTGGTGGCTGGAGCGTCTCTTGGCCATACCATCGTCCGGTTGGTTTCGGCCGGACGGCGCCTTTGCGCTGGGGGGCGACCTGCGCAGCCTACAGGCGGCCGCCTGGCTGGCGACACACGGCAATGGCCACATTGTCTACGACGCCGACGCCTTCCGCGCATTCTCCGGCGCTGGTGAGTCGGGCGCGTTCTTTGCCCACCCGCCACCATTCCTAGGCCTCCTGGCGCCACTTGGCTGGGTGTCATTCGAGACGGCGTGGTGGGTCCTCGCCGGGTTGTCCGCCGTCGGCACGGTTGCTGCCCTCCGGATGCTGGGGGTGACTCGGGCCGCGACGGGTTCGATGCTCGCTCTGGTGTTTCCGCCGGTCTACTTCGCCGTCACGTTCGGTCAAGTCTCGGTGGTGTGGGTGCTGATTCTTGCTGCGGTCTACCGGCTCGTGACTGCGGACCGCCCGCGGGCGGCCGGGATAGTCGCGGGATTGATGGTTATGAAGCCACCGCTGGCGATTGGGCTCGCCCTATGGTGGTTGATCGATTGGGGGCGATTCCGAGTTGTCGCGACAACTGCGGCAGCAGCCGCTGTTGGGTACTTGGGCGTCTCATATCTCGTCCTACGCGGGGTGTGGCCGGGGTTCATACGCTCGTTCCCGGAGCTGTACTTCGAGCCGATAGACCCGCTGCGCCAGTGGGCACAGTTCTCGCTCTGGTCGTCTTGGAACGTCCTCTTTCCGACACGGCCGGGGCTGGTGCTTGTGGCCGGCGTGATCTTCAGTGCCGCGGCGGTCGGAATGATGATCCCGGTTGTGCGACGTGCCGGATCCACCCCCGGCGCCTTTGCCGCCGGAACCGTGCTGGTCGTCCTGGTGGCGCCCTATGTGATCGCGTACGACTGGGCGCTGCTTCTGATCCCGGGCGTGCTCTTATGGCTGCACCGCGAGGAGGACCGGTCGTGGCTGGCGATTGTGTTCGCGCTGGTCACCGTTGTCTCGGCATGGAGCACGGTGCTCGTCCTCGAACTGATCGACCGGTTCGGTTTCGCCGTGCAGCTTGCCCCATTGGTATTGCTGGTCGTCGTCTGGCGAGGTAGGGCGGTTTTTCCCGGTTTACGACCGCGGCTCGTCTGATGCCGGGCACATCGGCGCACGGCTGCGTGCATTCATCTACCCTCTCATCTATGGGACGAATGCCAAAGGACATGCGCCAGCTCATGCAGCAGGCGCAGAAGATGCAGCAAGAAATGCAGCAGGCGCAGGCCGACCTGGCGGACCGGACTTATGAGGCCACCTCGGGCGGGGGCGTGGTCAAGGCTGTGGTCAAGGGCACCGGCGATCTGGTGTCGGTCGAGTTCGATCCATCGGTGCTCGATCCCGACGACCCGGAGCTGGTTGGCGACCTGGTCGTGGCCGCAGTGAATGCAGCACTCAAGTCGGCGTCAGAGGATGCAGGCGCGGCCATGGGAGGCCTGACGGGTGGCCTCGACCTGGGTGGTCTGCTCGGCTGATGTTCGAGCCCCCGGTCCAGCGCCTCATCGACGAGTTTGCACGTTTGCCCGGGATCGGGCGGAAGAGCGCGCAGCGGCTTGTGTTTCACCTGCTGAACATCGACGAGGCCGACTCCGACCGCCTCGGTAACGCCATCATCGATCTGCGCAAGCAGGTGAGGCTGTGCGACCGATGCTTCAACATCACAGCAGAGTTCGAGTGCTCGATCTGTCTCGATCTGCGACGTGACCCGACCATGATCTGCGTCGTCGAGCGTGCCCAGGACATCGCGGTGTTGGAACGTACCAGGGAGTTCAGTGGTCGCTATCACGTGCTGGGTGGCTCCATCTCGCCAATCGCGGGTATCGGTCCCGACCAATTGCGGATGAAAGAGCTGGTCGGCCGTATTGAGGCCGAATCGGTGGCGGAGGTCATAGCTGCCACCAACCCGACGGTCGAGGGTGACACTACTGCTCTGTATCTCGCAAGGCTGCTCAAGCCGCTGGGGGTGACCGTATCCCGTCTCGCCAGCGGTCTGCCGGTCGGCGGGGACCTCGACTACGCCGACGAGATCACTCTCGGTCGCGCTCTCACCGGCCGCAAGGACCTGTAGTCCGATCTATCTGGTTTGCCGCGCCGCGCGCCCCTCCAGCTTCCGGCGTCGACCACTTCGACATCTCAAAGTCAGCTACACAAGAAGTGGACCGGCTTAGGTGCCCCTAGACGCCTATCGTTGGCGATATGAGAGTTGCGATTATCGAGCCGTATTTCGGGGGCTCCCATGCCACGTGGGCAGACGGGTACCAACGCTATTCGGCCCACGATGTAGCGGTGGTATCTCTCGACGATCGTTTCTGGAAGTGGCGGATGCACGGTGCGCATGTGACGCTCGCCGGTGAGTTCATGGCGGCGGTAGAGGCCGGTGGCCCATTCGATGTGATCCTTTGCTCGAGTATGCTCAACGTGCCGGCGTTTCTCGGCCTGGCGCGGTCGGCGGTCGGGTCTTCTCGCGTCGTACTCTTCATGCACGAGAACCAGCTCGGTTACCCGTTGTCACCACGTGATCGCACCGATCTCACCTACCCGATGATTAATTGGACATCGATGCTCGCGGTTGATCTGGTGGTGTTCAATTCCAGGTACCACCATGACCAGTGGTTTGACGACATACCCAGATTCCTGAGACAGTTCCCCGATCACGCCCAGGACGGTCTCGTCGGTGCTGTGGTCGACCGGTCCGTGGTGCTCCCGGTTGGTGTCGATCTACGGCGGTTCGACGACGTCGACGCCGTGCAAGGTGCTGTGCCCCGGGTCATCTGGAACCAGCGCTGGGAGTATGACAAGGGGACACAGGAGCTTGCCGACGCGCTGCTTGCGTTGCGCAGGCGTGGCGTCGACTTCGAGCTGGTGCTCGCCGGGCGGCAGTCCCCGTCCGATCCCGATGAGTTTGTCAATCTTCGAGATGAGCTCGGCGACCGTGTCGTCCACTACGGCTGGGCCAAGGAAGACGAGTACGTGAGGTTGCTCGCATCCGGCGATCTGGTTGTCTCCACTGCCCACCATGAGTTCTTTGGGATCTCGATCACTGAGGCCGTCTACGCCGGGGCATTCCCGGTGCTACCGAATCGTGTCGTCTACCCGGAGCGGATTCCGGAGCGTCATCACGCCCATTGTCTTTACGAGGATCACAACGATCTGGTAGACAAACTCACCTGGGCGACCACCCATGACGGTGCGGTCCGTGAGATCGTCGCATCGCTAAAACCGGTGATGGCCACTGCCGACTGGGGTGTCGTCGCTCGAACCTACGACGAGCTGTTCCTCGGATAGTCGACGAAGAGCGCAGTCATCATGCGGTGCAGATCTCGTCCGTGCTCACGATGCCGAGGCCGAGCAGCACGGCGCCACCGGCGAATCGGTCGCGCCCAATATGTAGGTCGCCTACGCGAGGTCGGTCCGTCTCGCATACAGATCGCGCATCAGGGCGACCTCCGCCATGTGATGGATGAACTCCCGGTTGACCCAACGGACAATGCCGATGAACGGCAGCTGAGGATCGAGACCCAACGGGTATTGGCCGAAGCCGGGGACGTCGAGTTGCTCGTCGGACATTTTCTCGATTGACCCGATCCACCGCTCGGTGATCGACCACAGCTCACTCATGGCGACGCCCGCATGCGGCGAGAAGTCGACCACCCGCTTCGGGTCGATTGAGCGAGAGCCAAAGGTCCACTCCCAGCGTCCTGAGATCCCGGACAGCAGATGGTTGAGTCGCCAGGCGATCGTGGTCAGCGGGCCGGGCGAGAACGGATCGATCCGCTCATAATCGAGTTTCCACTCTCCAGGCCCGACGGCTCCGGATGTCGTGACGGCGCCACTGCGGCGCACCGACCACATCCCGGGCACCGGCTCCCACAGGTACTCGTCGTCGCTCATGTCCGCCACCCTGTCCCGGGAGAGCTGCAGCGACTCCGTGATTTGATCGAGCAGGACTCCGACCCGATCGGTGCGTATCTCCATATGTGACTCCTCGGCTTGCAGCCAGCCTACGGGTAGTTGCGGACAGATCATGTCCTCGATCCAGGTCGTCTAGTCGAACAGCCGCAACGCCGGCTGCGAGGTCGGGGCGGCTTCGTCGAGCGGGAAGTACCCGGGAACCTCGTTGTGGGGTGTGTCCAGGTACACCTTTGCTTCCGGTGACGGGCCGAACCTGCCGTGTGACCATCTGATCTCGACGTGGCCTTCCACCGTCTCTTCGAGCTCGGTCGTGTTGTTGCGTACGAGAGCCTTCCAGTGGACCACCGGCTGTTGAGCTTCCCGATTGGGGGACACGAGGAGGTTTCGAAAGTCGTATCGCAACCGGAAGTCCCATGGGGTGGCGACACGGTACTGGAGCGGCCGCCTGTCGGTTGATTGGCCGAGAACGAAGTAGGGCGCAGATTCGAGCCGGAGTAGCCGCCACAGCATGGTCTCGCGCTGGCGGGATGTTGTCATGTTGGCTGCCCATCGCTTGGCAGTAGCGGCGGCAACGATGTGGGAGAACTCGGTGTACGCCCTGCCGAGATTCCCGCCGAGCCGTGGTGGAAGACCGCTCCGGAGTGTCTCGAGATCCCCGTCACCGAGCTGGGTGGCAAGCGGTGGCAGCTTGCTGTTGCCTACTTCGTCCCGACATGCGATGTAGAACTCCTGGTACGCCGCCGGCGCCACCTCCTGGTACCAGCCCTGGTCGCTGCGGTACTCGCGGTCGAGGAGCAGGTTGACAAACAGGTTGCCCGGTGACGGGTTGTGCAGGATGTTCGAGCCGTACTTGCATGAGATGAGATAAACGTGGTCGATGCGCAGATCGGCAGGGATTTGCTCGTACCCGGGCGGCCGCTGGTTGCCCTTCCACTCGACCGACCACGGTGGTCGCCCGCGCAGACCGTCTGCCGCTTGTGCGAATGCGACGCCGTTCTCCCATGCAGTAGCGAATTCGGAGCCATAGTCGCCGGAAGAGAACGCCGCCGATAGAGCGTCGTAGTGGTGGTCTTCGACGTTGAGGAAGTTGCGCGGCCGTACCTCGAGCGCTCTGGCGACGTCCGGGAAGCCCATGGCGGCCATGCCGGTGACGATCTCGGTGACCTCGGTCCGCGGTGCGGGCATTATGGCTCGGCAAACAGCGGCGAGAACTGCATCTGGGCGCTCAGCAACGCGGCCGGGAAATGCTCGGATGTAAGAACGTCCTCGGTGTAGACGTCGATCGGGATCCCGGTGTGCTTGATCCACATCGCGACCGCATCGCTCCACTTCTCCTCGAGCAGTGCGTCCTGGAGCCGTTCGAGCATCTCCCCCGAGAAGATGCGGCGATCCGCCCTCGCAACCAGACGAACCGCAAGGGCGCGATGTAGGACCGCGAAGTCCTCTGCGACCAGCACCCCGGGCGGGTTGTCCCGGATGACGGCGACGGCGACAGTCGGGTGGCTCATGCGCCCCTAGACCTCGTCATCGTCCCAAAAGCCGGTTAGCGGTCGATCGGCCCCACCCGCAGCGTAAGACTTGAGGCGATCTCGGTCCGTTTCGCTCAGCATTTCGATCGCGTCCCAGAAAGCGCGGCTCTTCCCAGCGGTTCGGAGTGCTTTGTCCCCTTCGCTTCCGGGTTGTGGGAGATGCGATGTGAGTAGCAACAGCCGGATGGGTACCCGGGGATCCTCCTGCGTCAAGGCCTCGCGTAGGACGAGCGCACGGCCTAGTGTTTTCCACACGGTATCTGTCCGTCGGAGTCCCCCGCGGGTCGTCGTGAAGGCGCCCGAAACGTCGACGAACCACTCATGGTCGGCTTGGTCGGTCACCAGGAAATTGACCTGCACCCCACTGCCCTTGATACGGTGCGAGCGTTTGATGATGGTGAAACCAGCGTCTTTGAGTGTGTCTTCCGCAATCTGTTGTGCGGCCTTGCCCTCACGTGTCGCACGAGCCTGAAAGTCGTCGCCACGGTCCTCGGGCGGCGTTTCGATAGCCTCAACCGTGTGGTCGTCCGCCGGCGCACTCGTAAGCTCGCTGTGGTCGCGATGCCTCTTCTCCTCCTTGACGCGGCTGCGCGCTGTTTCGACGTACTCAGGAACGAGGTCATAGCCGACAGCCCGCCGACCTCGCCTGATCGCAGCGACCAGTGTGGTTCCCGACCCCATGAAGGGGTCGAGCACTAGATCGTGCTCGTAGGTATACAGGTTTATGAGCCTCATCGGCAGTCCGACGGGAAAAGGGGCGGGATGCCCAGCCCGCTGGGCGCTCTCGGCTGGGATGTCCCATACGTCCAGAGTTGCAGCCATGAACTCGTCGGCGGTTATCTTCGTATCGTGGGGTCGACGCTCGAGTATTCGCTGTTTTGGAGAGCGGGCTCGGTCGAACCGACCCTTGCTCGCGATAATGACTCGCTCCGTGATGTCTCGTAGGACCGGATTCGTAGCCTTTCGGTATGACCCCCAAGCGACAGATCCCGATGCGCCCTCGGCTTTCTTCCAAATCACCTCACCGCGCAGGAGCAGCTGAAGACGGTCTTGGAGGATGTGGATGACGTCTGCCGACAGGCTGCGATAAGGCTTACGTCCGAGGTTGGCGACGTTGACTGCGATGCGTCCACCCGGTTCGAGTGTCCTGACGCACTCGGCGAACACGTCGTGGAGCAGCTCGAGATACTCCAGGTAGGAGGCAGGTACTCCGTCTTCTCCGAGATTCTCTTCGTACTCCTTCCCGGCGAAGTACGGAGGTGACGTGACGACGAGGGCAACCGAGCGGTCGTGTATCTCGCGCATATCTCGAGAGTCGCCAAGGATGCACGGTTCGTCGATCCGTATCACATCCGCGAGTTCGTCATCGTCCGATATGACCGGTGGCTGGAAGCGCGCATAGAACTTGGAGGCGTCATGACTCTGACGCCTGCCCACGCCAAACGCTGAAGTTGATGTCGGCTCCCGGTTGATAGTCACAGTGGTTGAACGATACCCGGCGAGTGTGACAGGAACGATGACCGGCATTCCGCGGTGACGCTTCCACCCACAGAATCAAGATCTTGACAGGAGTTAATAATGTCTATACTTTCGTGATTGGAACGTTCCAAACCGATGTCGGTGCACTTGGAAGGTTGGTGTGCGAGCCGCCACGGCTGCTGTCACACCAGCCACCTAGCGAGGAGTATGTCATGAGCGACTTTCTAGACAGGATCGCCGGGGCTCCAATCACATGGGGTGTTGACGGCACTCCCGGCTGGGGACACCTCATGGACGCCGATCGAGTCCTCTCCGAGATGCATGAGGTTGGCCTGAAGGCCACCGAGCTGGGTCCGGATGGATACCTACCCACCGATCCGGGTGAGCTGGCTGAGAAACTCGATCAGTTTGGGCTCGAGATGGTCGGTGGGTTTGTACCGGTCGTGCTACATCTCCCCGAACGTGTAGAAGAGTCGCTCGACTACTTCTCCCGTGCCTCCAAGACGTTGGCGGGTACAGGATCCCACGTCGTCGTGCTCGCCGCCGGGTCCGGGTTGGTCGGCTACGACCAGTCGATCGACATGACCGAAGATGAATGGAAGGTGTTCCTCGAGAACATGCAGAAGGTCGTCGACATCGCAGGGAACGAAGGTCTGGTCACCGCGTTCCATCAACACTGGGGAATGGCGATCGAGCAGCCAAAACATGTGCACCGGCTCATCGAAGACAGCAATGTTGACTTCTGTCTCGACACCGGCCACCTGTTCTTGGGTGGGGCCGACCCGACCGAGATCGCCAAAGCGGCGGCGGGCAGGGTTTCGCACGTGCACTTGAAGGATGTCGACGAGGCCATGGCCGAGCAGGTGCGGGCGCACACCCTGGCATTCCGTCAAGCGAACATCGATGGCATCTTCGTTCCGCTCGGTGACGGTGCCATCGATTTCCAGAGCTTTATCAAGACTCTCGAGGCCGACGGCTTCGACGGCTGGTACGTGCTGGAGCAGGACTGTGTGCTCAACGATGATCCCGCCCCGGGTGAAGGCCCCATCGTGGATGCGACCAAGAGCATCAACTACCTGAAGTCGCTAAACATCTCCTAAAGAACGGGCACCCCTCTATAGCTCGAATGCCGAGAGGTCACGGAGCTGCTCGACCCTATGGACCGCGTCGATGAAGCGAACCGTCCCGGTCTTGGAGCGAAGGACAAGGGAGTTTGTCGCCACTCGATGGCTCCCAAACCGAACCCCCTCGAGCAACGTTCCCGAGGTGACCCCGGTCGCGGCGAAGAAGGTGTTGTCGGAGTCGACCAGATCACGGGTCGTCAACACCTGGGTGAGGTCGAGTCCTTCTTCCTTGGCGTAAATGCGCTCGCTGTCGTCACGGGGCCAGAGCTTGGCCTGGATCTCCCCACCGAGGGCCGCCATGGCACATGCCGACGTGACCGCCTCCGGCGAGCCACCGATACCGAAGAGGATGTCGACACCGCTGTCGTCTTTTGCAGTGGCGATGGCACCTGAGATGTCACCGTCACCGATCAGAGCGATGCGGGCGCCTGCATCTCGCACCGCCTGCACGTACGGGTCGTTGCGTGGCCGGTCGAGGATGATCGCGGTCACGTCCGAGACCGGCTTGTCGTACGCTTTGGCAACCTGGGCGACGTTGTGCGCCACCGGTGCCTCGATATCGACCCGGCCTGCGGCAACGGGGCCGACCGCGATCTTGTCCATATAGACGAGGCTTCCCGGCGCATACATCGTGCCCCTGGGCGCTAACGCGATAACGGCCAACGCACCCGGCATCCCTCGAGCGGTCAACCGGGTGCCATCCACCGGGTCCACTGCAACGTCGACCATTGGCGGTTCGCCGTTGCCGATCCTCTCCCCGTTGTAGAGCATCGGCGCTTCGTCCTTCTCGCCCTCACCGATGACTACGACACCGTCCATCTCGATGGTCGACAAGACCTGGCGCATCGCGTCGACCGCCGCCTGATCGACCGATTCCTTATCGCCACGACCCTGATGCCTGGCGGCGGCGATTGCGGCGACCTCGGTTACACGTACCAGCTCGAGTGCGAGGTTTCTGTCGGGTTTGGCAACCATGTGATCGACCTACCCGACCTTGACGACCAGGGCATCACCCTGACCACCACCGCCACACAAGCCGGCGGCGCCGATGCCACCGCCGCGTTGGCGCAGCGCGTTGATCAACGCAATGGTGATCCTGGCCCCGGTCGCACCAACGGGATGACCGAGAGCAACCGCCCCGCCGTTTACGTTGACGATCTCAGGGTTCAACCCGAGCAGCTTGGTCGACCAGACTGCAACGGCGGCGAATGCTTCGTTGATCTCGACCACGTCGAGATCGCCACGCTCCAACCCGGCGTTGCCGAGGGCGAGGTCGATGGCTTCTGCCGGACGCTCGTGAAGGGTGGCGTCGGGGCCGGCGCTCTGACCGTAGCCGAGGATCTCGGCGAGGATCGGCAACCCGGCCGCCTCGGCCGCAGCGCGATCCGCGACCACAACCGCAGCGGCGCCGTCGGATATCTGTGACGAGTTGCCGGCGGTCACGGTTCCGTCGGACATAAATACGGGTTTCAGTTTGCCCAGGCTCTCTACCGTGGTTCCCGGTCGCATCCCCTCATCGTCCTCGACGAGGACGGCGTCCCCACGTCGCTGTGGCACCTCGACCGGCACGATCTCCTCGGCGAGGACTCCGTTCTTGGTGGCCACGATGGCTCGTTCGTGCGAACTGGCCGACCACTCGTCCTGTTGTTGACGGCTGATCCCCAACCGCGTGTTCTTGCGGTCGGTGCTCTCGCCCATCATGCAGTGATCGAACGAGCACCTGAGCGCGTCGTGCTGGAGTGAGTCCACCACGGTGGCGTCACCCAGCCGGAAACCTTGGCGGGCACCGATGAGGAGGTGGGGAGCGTTGGTCATCGACTCCATGCCGCCCGCCAGTATGAATTGCGCCTCGCCGAGGCGGATACGCCGCCCGGCCTCCTGGATGGCGGTCATGCTGGATAGGCATGCCTTGTTGATGACGGTCGAGGGAACGCTCATGGGGATGCCTGCCGCAGAGGCACCGGGCCTGACGCTTACCTGGCCCTGACCGGCCTGGATCACATGGCCGAAGATGACCTCGCCGACCTGGTCCGGGGCGATTCCCGCCCGGTCGATCGCGCCCTTTATGGCTACGGTCGCGAGCTCCGATGCTTTGAGTGGTGTGAACGCTCCGTTGAACTTGCCGATCGGGGTACGGGCAATCGAACAAATAACCGGATTCATTACGTCCTTTCGATGGCTCTTGTGTGTGATGGTAACTGGAGAAGAGGGGCTCCGGTCCGGCGCTTTCGCAACCGGCCCATTTCCATCCTCCTGCGGTCCGGTGGAATCACCTGTTGGCCTCGATCGTCGCGGCCGTCGCGACGGTCTGGGATGATATCCGTCTAATGGTCGAAGTCTCCAACCCGGACAAGCTGATCTTCGAGAAGGCCGGCTTTACGAAGGCCGATCTGGTCGACCACTACGAGCGGGTCGGCGAGGCGATGCTCGTGTTCCTCTCCGGACGTCCGCTTACCCTGCAGCGTTTTCCGAACGGTGTCGAGTCGAAGGGGTTCATGCAGAAGAACGCGTCGGACCATTTCCCGGATTCGATCGGGAGGTTCGAGGTGCCGAAGAACGACGGTGGCACCACGACCTACCCGGTGGTGGAGTTGGCCGACGATATCGCCTATCTCGCCAACCAGGGCACGGTCACGTTCCACATGTGGACGGCGACTACCGAGCGCCCATCCAACCCCGACTGGATGGTTGTCGACCTCGATCCGTCCGAGGGGGATCTCGATGGTGTCCGCCGGACCGTGCATGAGGTACGTCGGGTCCTCGCCGATTTTGGGATCGACGGCTTCCCACTCGTTACCGGATCGTCGGGGTTTCACGTGTGGATCCGGCTCGATGGGGTGCACGATGATGGTGAGGTAGCCATTGCATCCCGGGCACTCTCGGGCCTCGTTGCGACGGCGATCCCGGAGACGGCGACGCTCGAGTTCTTGAAGAAGGAGAGAAAGGGGCGTGTGTTCGTCGACTGGCTACGCAACACGCCCGGTTCGACCGTTGTCGTCCCGCTGTCGCTCCGGCCGCGGGCGAACGCTCCGGTTGCCGTACCCATCACCTGGGACGAGGTCGACGGTGCGGTCCCCGATGGCTGGACGATCGATGCCCTTGGCGACCGGTTGGACATTCCGGTTGACCCGCCACCGACCAGCCTCCCTGTCGAAGATATTGTTGCGGCGGCAAGAGCCGCAGGCGTTGATCTCGATTCGACCTTCGACCGCTTTGGCCGCAAGCGATGACGAGCCGGCTTCGGCGCTCAGCTGAGGCCGAGAACAGAGAGCAGGGCGGCATCGACACCCCATAGCTCTTCAGGTGCAAGACGGCCGGCGAGATCACCGAGGCGCTGAACGTCAACGGCACCAACCTGTTCGACCAGCACTCGCGTGGTCGTGCCGTCGATGTCGATCTCGGGCCTAAATGAAACGGGCTTGGCGCTGGTCGATGTCGGCGCCACCAGGACGACGGACCGTGGCAGGAGTGCATCGGATTGCACTACGACACCAAAGCGGCGTCCCCTTTGCTCGTGTCCCACCCCTTTGGGCAGTCGCAGGGCAAAGACGTCACCCCGACGCACGAAGGCTCTCCATGAGATCGGCTACTGCCAGCATCTCGGCGCGATCGGCATCATCGGCTTCGAGGGCGGCAACTTCAGCGGCAAGGGCAGCCTTGTCGTGAAGTCGGGATGCAGCGTCCACCAAAGCAGCACGAATCGCCTCCGAACGAGTCATGCCGGTTGCTTCGAGTTGCCCGAGCGCACGAAGTGCCTGATCGTCGAGCCGGACTGAAATCGCTTGAGCCATGGCACCTAACGTATCACGCAACGTGATACGCGACAAGAGCCGTGTCCCGGGCTGGAGAATCGAACGCTGACGGCCACCGTGAGCGATCAATGGGCCGAGCAACCAGGTGAGGATATGTGGGTAATCCGTCCCCGGTTACCGACATAAGAGTCGTTCTCGGGCAGCATGCGGGAGGTGCCTTATCGCGACGGAATTGGTGATCGGCGTGCGTCGAGGGGTATCAGCAGTCCGCCATCGCAACGGATCAGCCGCTCAGCCCATCTCGATCTCGTTGAGGAATCGTCGCACCCGCACTTCGCTCACCTTGTCCTTGGTGCCGAGCAATTGGGCGAACAGGCTCACCCGCAGCTCTTGGATCATCCATGCCGCATCCACCAAACGAGCGTCGTCCATCTCCTCGGCGATCCGATCGAGCCCGGCTTCGAGGTCCCGGATGACCGCCATGTTCGCCGTGTCTCGGGCCGGGTCCTTCTCGAGGCGGTCTATGCGCATGACTATGGCCTCGAGGTAGCGAGTGACGTCGGTGATGCGATTGGCCCCGATCTGGGAGAGAAACCCGGGGTAGACGAGCGATGCCACCTGACCGGCGATGTCGTCGATGACGTCACGATGCCGTTCCTCGTCGAGCCGGTTGAATGCCAGTTCTGCGTCATCGAGAGTCAGCAACAGCTCGATTGACTCCTCGGCTACCTTGGTCACGATCGGGTGCAGCTCGTCGCGGGCGACGCTCAGCAAGCGGTCGAACCCGGCCGTGTCCCAGGCCGGGCCGCCGGTGCTCGCGATGATCTCACCGAGCGCACAGCCGAGACAGTCCTCGACCCATTCCGTTTGGTTGGCATGGGGACCGACACGCAGGGCGGCCTTTGCGTCCTGGTCGAGCAACGGACGCAACAACTTCCCCGGTGATGGCAGATTGAGCAGGAGCAGCCGGATGGTTCCTCGCCACATCGCGTCGGCTTGCTCATCGGGAGTGGCAAGCAGGCGGACTCCCACGGTGCTTTCCTCGTCGACGAGCGCCGGGTACGTGTCCATAGTGTGGTCGTCGCCCGAGACAGGGACTACTCGCGGCAGCTCACCGATGCTCCACGTCGTCAGGCCGGATCTCTCGAGGTCGTGAGTCGTAGCCGCGACGACGGCCTTGGTCTCGGCGCGCACTTTGTCCCGCAGCCGGCGCAGATCCCGGCCCGCGACCACGACTGCGCCGTCGTCGTCGACGATGCGGAATGTGGGGCGGAGATGTGCCGGCAGCGACTCGACATCAAAAGCGTCCACCGGGATCGGTTCGTTCCCGATCCGTTGCAGCTCCCGCCGGAGCGCCGGCAGCAGGCTCGGCTCGTCGCTGTCCGAGATCGCGGCAAGGACCCGGCGGGCGGTGTCCGGCACCGGGGCGAACGTCTTGCGCAGCCTCTTCGGCAGCGAACGGATCAGCTCGGTGATCATTTCCTCCCGGTACCCGGGAACATGCCACTCGAAAACGGTCGGGTCGATCCGGTCGATTCCTCGCAGGGGGATGTCGACGGTCATCCCGTCGCCGGGACTCGTTGGGTCGAACTCGTAGTCGAGTGGCAGCCCGAGGTCCCCGTATTCCCAGACTGTCGGGAACGACTCCGGGTTGGGTGCCTCTACCGTCGGGTCGATGAGCACCTCATCGCTCAGGTCGAGCAGATGCGGGCGCTCGCTCTTGGTGTCGCGCCACCACCGATCGAACCGGCGCACGTCGGTGATGTCTTCGGGGATTCGGGCGGCGAACCATGTCGTGAGCACATCGTCGGCGACAAGCAGGTTGACCCGGCGTTCCCTCGCCTCTATATCCAGGACCCGATCGATCTGCGCGAGATTGTGGGCCATGAATTCATGTTGTGTCTCCCACTCCCCGGCGACGAGGGCATGACGGATGAACAGCTCGCGGGCTGCGTCCGGGTCGAAACGCGCATACTGAACGACACGGTCGGTCTGGAGCGGGATGCCAAAGATCGAGACGGACTCCCGGGCGACCGCCGCTCCCTTGCCCGGGTCCCACCACGGGTCTGAATGCGAGCGCGTTACGAGGTGCTTTCCCGCCTGCTCGATCCAGTCGGGGGAGATCCCGGCCACCGAATGCGCCCAGAGCCTCGTCGTCTCGACCAATTCGCCGGCCATTACCCAGTCGGGTGCTCGCTTGAACAGCGTCGAACCGGGAGAGACGAAAAAGCGGGCGGAACGTGCGCCGAGGTAGTCGTACCCGTCCGGATTCCTCTTGCCGACGTGGGCCAGCAAGCCGCTGAGCAGAGAGCAATGGATGGTGTCGATGTCCGCCGGTTTCCTGTTGCGGTGGAGCCCCATCTCGTCGGAGATCTCACGCAGCTGGGAGTAGACATCCTGCCACTCACGCACCCGGCGGTAGCTGAGATACTCGTCGCGACACAGACGCCGGAACTGGCTCGACGTGCGGGCGCGGCGCTCGGTTCTCAGGTACTCCCACAACTTCAGCCAGCCGAGGAAGTCGGACTGTTCGTCGCGGAAGCGGGCGTGCATCTGGTCTGCCTGCTGTTCCTTGTCGACGGGGCGCTCCCTGGGGTCCTGGATCGACAGTGCGGCCGCGATGACCTCCACCTCTGCCAGACAGTCGTTGCGATCGGCCTCGACCACCATTCGCCCAAGTCTGATATCGAGCGGGAGCCGGGCAAGCTGTCTTCCGATCTTGGTGAGCCTGTGGCTGCCGCTGTTGGTGGCTGTGAGAGCTTGGACCTCCTCGAGTAGCACGTAGCCGTCGCGGATGCTTCGGGCGTCGGGTGGGTCGAGAAACGGGAAGGACTCGATTGCGCCGAGGTCGAGCGCAGCCATCTGAAGGATCACCGAGGCAAGCCCGGTTCGTTGGATCTCGGGTTCGGTGAACTCGGGGCGGGAGTTGAAGTCGTCCTCGGAGTACAGACGGATGCACACCCCTGGACCGAGCCGACCACATCGGCCGGCGCGTTGGTCGGCAGAAGCCTGCGAGATCGGCTCGATGGGGAGTCGCTGCACCTTGGTCCGTCTGCCGTACCGCGAGATGCGGGCGGTCCCGGCATCGACGACGGCGCGGATGCCGGGGACCGTCAGCGACGTCTCGGCGACGTTGGTGGCAACCACGACTCTGCGTCCCGTGTGTGTAGCAAAGACGCGGTTCTGCTCGCCTGTGGATAGGCGACCGTATAGGGGCACGACCTCGGTGTGGCGGAGACCGAGCTCATCGATCGCTTCGGTAGCATCTCGGATTTCCCGCTCCCCCGAGCAGAACACCAGGATGTCTCCGTCCTTTTCGGTGAACAGCTCAACCACTGCATCGCAGATCCCCTCCGGCTGGTCCTTTGGCTCCGGCTGCGTGGGGTCGTCGAGAGGCCGGTACCGCACCTCGACCGGGTAGGTGCGCCCGGACACCTCCACGATCGGGGCATGGTCAAAGTGAGCCGAGAACCGTTCGGTATCGATTGTCGCCGAGGTGATGATGACCTTCAGCTCGGGCCGTTTCGGCAACAGGTTCTTCAAGTATCCGAGCAGGAAGTCGATGTTCAGGCTTCGCTCGTGGGCCTCGTCGATGATGATTGTGTCGTATCTGCTGAGGTACCGGTCGTGGTGGATCTCGTTGAGCAGGATCCCGTCGGTCATCAGCTTGATCAGCGTGTTGTCCCCGACCTGGTCGGAGAACCGGACCGTGTAGCCGACCAACCCGCCGACTGTGTCCCCAAGCTCCTCTGCGACACGTGAAGCGATTGACCGTGCGGCGATGCGACGGGGCTGGGTGTGACCGATCCAACCTTCGAGACCCCGGCCCAACTCCAGACATAGCTTGGGCAGCTGTGTGCTCTTGCCCGACCCGGTCTCGCCGGCGACGATGACGACCTGGTGGTCCCGGATCGTCTCGAGCAGGTCCTGACGTCGATCGGTGATCGGGAGGTCGGCCGGATAAGCGATCTTTGCGGGGATGGCGTCCTTGCGGGCTTCCATCCTGGCCGTCGCCGACGTGATTTCCTTGTCGAGAAGGGCAAGGACGCGCTCTCGCTTGGCGGGCGCGGCGATCTTGGCCGCACCGGAAATCCTGCGATGGAATTGGCGGCGATCGGCCTGTCTGAGCCCGTCGGCACGGGCGCGCAACTGAGAGATGCTCACAGCCATTGGGGATCGGGATCATGGTACCCAGGCGACTGGCTCATGCGTATCCCTGTGTCGCAGTTGACGACCACGGTGCGCACAATCTCCGGATGCCCACTCTGAAGCCGGCTAAGCCATCCAGGTGACGTGGCGTGTCGGGAGCCTCCCCCGGCTGGCGCTATTCAGCACTGGAGTTGGCGTCGAGCGTATCGACAAGCTCATCCCATTCGTCTTGGTTGCGTGCGGAATAGCCGATCTCGAGATCGCTGATGCCGGCGCGAGCGCCGTGACCATTGCCGACCAGATCCTCAACAACCTCACGCCCCGACGGCTCACCCAGACGAGTCAGCACGCTCTTGTCGACCCGGTGGCTCAACGCCACGACTCCGCTCGGTCGTCGAGATCGGTCTTCGCCAGGACGTCAAGCGACACAGCAACCCGAGAATCGCGCCCCGAAGCAGCCATTCGTAGTGCTTCGTTGATCGTGTCCTTCATCGTGACCGTTCCCAACTCGGCGCGAGCGGCGCTCAATGCATTCTCATCGATATCAACCAGGTGTTTGCCCGTTCGCTCCGTGTATACGTGGCCAGTCGCATATATCCAAACCTTTCGCGGGCTACCGCTGCTCCACACGTGTGAGTGTCTTGCGCGATAGCGCCCACCGCTCCAGGTGCGTCGCCACCCAAACGACTGTGTGCTGACACCGCGCACAGCAGGACCTGACTACCTTTACGTGATGTTTGCGTACAACCTCGACCACGTGGCGATCGCCGTGCAGGACCTCGATGCTGCGCTGACGGACTACCACCGGCTCTACGGTGTCGAGCCGATGTACCGCGAGGTCGTTGCGGAACAGGGTGTCGAGGAGGCGATGATCGCGGTCGGGGGCTCATTCATCCAGCTACTGCAACCACTCGGTCCGGATACGCCCGTCGGGCGCTTCATCGCAACCCGGGGCGAGGGAATGCACCACATCGCTCTCGCCGTCGCCGATATTGATGCGGCCATCGCACACCTCAAGGACGAAGGCGCCCGGCTGGTCGACGAAGAGCCACGCATCGGTGGCCGTGGCGCGAGGATCGCCTTTGTCCATCCGAAAGCGTTCGCCGGAACACTCGTCGAGCTCGTAGAGTCATCCACATGAGGGATCGTGACATGAGGATCGAGGTCTCCGGACGCCCGAGCACCGAAGAGTCGGCGGCGATAATTGCCGTAATTGACGCCATCGTGGAGGAGGAGTCGCTGGCACTGGCCACTCCCGCCCAGGTACCGAGACAGAGCTCCTGGGTGCTGGCGTGGCGTCCCCGTGATGTGCCCGCGCCGCTTCCGTCTCACACGTTCGATGCGCAGCCCTTGGCCGAGTTCGAGCCGGGCACCCGTATCGAACCAACGGAGTAGGTTTCTCAGCCGTCCGGCGACTTGATCGGTTCGTGGCTCGGTTCAGTATCGATGCGCTCGGGCTCGCCTGAAACCTCAGGAATGATCTTCGACAGCCGCAGCGAGAACCGGAACGATGCACCTGTGGGAAAGCGTGGCACATACCAGACATCGCCTCCCATCGCCCTCGCCAGCTGACGGGCGATTGGCAGCCCGAGACCCACTCCGTCTGAGGCGCGGTTGTCACCTCTGTTGAGTTGCTGGAAGTGCTCGAAGATCCGCTCCCACTCACCGTCTGGTATCCCGGGCCCATTGTCCGAGACCGTCACCGTATAGATGTCGGTTCCCTCCTCACCGGCGATCTGCACCGAGTCACCACCGTACTTCCTGGCATTGTCGAAGAGGTTGCGCAAGATCTGACCGGTGCGGCCACGATCGGAGTCGACGATCACCCCACCGGGAACCGACATGTCGATCTCGGTGCCGGTATTGGCAAAGACGAGCCGTGCGGTGGCGGCGATCTCGGAAGCTAGATCGAACTCCTGGGGCCGCAACCGGAGCCTGCCGGCCTCGATCCGCGGGATCACGAGAATGTCCTCGACCAGATCGCTCAGGTGGTACGCCTCCTGACGCATGATGACGAGGAACTCGTCTATCTCCTCGGGCGACAGATCCGGCCAGTTCGATCGCAATGTCTCGGAGAACCCTGCGATGCTGGTTAATGGTGTCCTGAACTCGTGGCTGACCATCGAGACGAACTCGTCTTTCAACTGGACGGCACGCCGTTCGGCCGCAAGCGCACGCCGGTGGCGCATCGTCGAGGCGTTGAGCGCCTGGACTGCGCCGTAGAGAAGGGACCCGACCAGCAACGACATGAGAGCCACGGATGCAATGTCGAAGACGTTTGCCCTGGTCTCGCTGATCTCGCCGGCGCCGATTGGAGCGAGGATCACTACCGGTATGCCGACTGCGAGTGCAAACGCCACCACTCCGGCCGCCCTTGGGATGGGGAGCAGTAGCAGCGCGCCTGTGAGGAGGTATAGGAACGTCACCGACAACGAGAGGCTCACATCCCCCTTCAGCAGTTCGACGGTTGCGAACACGACCGTGTCGGTCAGCAGCATCGGTGATGCACTCGTGCCGTGATCACGACGCCACAGACCGTCGATGATCAAGTACGCCGCCACCGGTGCTGCCAATCGAGAATCGGCCTGGATCATCTCGGTTACCGACAGGCCGACGAACACGACGCCAATCAGGGCCCGGACGGTGTTGACGCGCTTGCGGACCTCGACGTAGGCGACAGGCGCCTGCGTTCTCGCCAGTTCCGAGGTGCTCACAATCCGTCCCGGTAGCTCGTCGACGGCCTTCCAGCCCCCCGTGAGGGAGCAGGATACGACATTGCGACCACGTACCGGTGTCAGCGCCCCGGACTGAGTCACTAGCTCTGCACCCGCTCCGTTCAAGACCGTGCGGCCAGCAGACCCTCGAACGCCGACTCCGGGACACGCAAATCACCAGTTCCCGTGCCGATACGCAGGTGTGGCTTGTACTTGCCGTGGTAGTCGGATCCGCCGGTGGCGACTATCCCGAGATCGTCACAGATCTTGGCGATCCGTGCCCGCATCTCAGGAAGATATTCGCCGTAGTAGGCCTCGATCCCGCCGAGGCCAACGTCCACCAGCTCCCGGAACCCCAAGGCGAACTCGTCCGCCCGCAGATTCAGCGTATGGGGATGCGCAATCACCGGGACTGCACCCGATGCCCGGCTCGAGGTGATGGCATCCTCGGCGGTGAGCCGCATCCGGGGGACATACGCCGGCCGGCCTGCCGCCAGGTAACGATCGAACGCCTCGGGAACAGATTGAACGTATCCCTTGGCAATGAGGACACCGGCGAAGTGAGGCCTTCCGATGACTCCCTCGCCCGCTTCCCGGAATACTTCCTCCATGGTGATGTCGAGCCCCAGCTCTTGAAGCCGGGCCGCAATCTGCTCGTTGCGGCCGGCCCGTGACCGGCGCAGCTCGGCGAGACGATCCTGGAGCGGCCCGGTGCCGGGCTCGAGGAAGTAGACGAGCAGGTGCATGCTCTGATCACGCCACAAAACCGACAGCTCCGCACCACCGATGAACCCAATACCCAGCTTCCGGCTCGCCGCGGCCGCCCTCGGGATCCCCTCCAGGGTGTCGTGGTCGGTGAGAGCCAGCGCGGTCAGTCCGGCGGAGGCAGCCTGCCCGGCTATTTCTTCGGGTGTGTCAGAACCATCGGAGAACACACTGTGCAGGTGGAGGTCAACCACCACGTGTGCCTCGGGGGAGTGTCAGCCCCAAACGAAATTGGCCACGAACAGCAGGGCCACAAAGACCACTGCCCAGATGGCAACTCGTTTGGAGACATCGATGATCTTCTGGCGGCGCTTGTGCTTGTCGAGCTCTTCCTGCTTGACAGCACGGTTCTGTCGCTGCCGTTCACGCTTGTCTGTCGCCATAGACACCCGAGCATAGCGATCGGGCAGTGCGTCTATTCGGCGACCGTGACCTGTTGTATGTAAAGCGTCTCGAGCGGCACGCTCTGTTCTCCAAACGGGTTCACGCCGAGAGGAATCTGGGCGATCGCCTCTAGTGTGTCGAACCCGTCGGCGACCTTGCCGAAGTAGGTGTAGTCGGGTGGCAGTGGGGCGTCGGCGAGGACGATGAAGAACTGTGACCCTGTTGTGCCCGGGCCTGCGTTTGCCATCGCTAGAAATCCCGTCTCGTAGAGGAACCCTTCTCCTGGCAACTCGTCCGCGATGGTGTACCCGGGGCCTCCCCTGCCGGTGCCGGTAGGATCGCCGGCTTGCACCACGAACCCTGGAGCGATCCGGTGCGACACCGAACCGTCGAAGTAGCCGCTGCGGGCCAGAAACACGAACGAGTTGACCGTCTCGGGTGCAACCGAAGGGTCGAGTTCGAGGGTGATGTCGCCACACGACGTCGAGACGGTGACACGAACCATCGTGTCGGGGTCGAGACTCTGGTCTTCCGGCGTGTCGAATGTCATTTCCTGAACCGGGGGAGGCGCCTCGGCGCCACAGGCAGTCGGCTGGGCGGCGAAACCGGCATAGTCAGTCGGTGGCACCTGCGTGGCCGATCCGGGAACAGGCGCTGCGGTCGTCGATGGGGCCGACGTGGCGGATTGCCCGGCGGTGGTTGTGGTGGCGGCGGTTGTGTCGGTTCCCGCACCAGCGGTCTCTTCACCACTTCCGCAGGAAGCGATAAGAAGTGCGATCACGACGGCGGCGAGGGCGGTTCTCGAGTTCGTTGTAGACATGGCGTGTGATGGTAATTCGACCACCCGCGTACACAGTTACACTCGCCGGATGCCGTTCGTAGTTCAGAAATATGGTGGGACTTCCGTTGCCGACGCTGAACGTATCAGGGCCGTCGCAGCGCGCGCCGTTGCCACCCACGAGTTGGGCAATGATGTTGTTGTCGTTGTCAGCGCCATGGGCAAGAGCACCGATGAGCTGATAACCCTCGCCAACGACGTGACGCCCAACTCCCACGGACGGGAGATGGACATGCTGCTCACCGCGGGCGAGCGGATCTCGATGGCGTTGGTTGCGATGGCCATCCAGGATCATGGTGTTGCTTCGATGAGCCTCACCGGGTCGCAGGCGGGCATCCTCACCACCGAGCAGCACGGTCATGCAGACATAATCGGCATCCGTGGCGATCGGGTCCGGGAAGGGCTTGCCGCTGAAAAGATCGTCATCGTCGCCGGGTTCCAGGGTGTGAACCCCGAGACCCGCGACGTTACGACTCTGGGACGGGGGGGTTCGGACGCCACCGCTGTTGCCCTCGCCGCGGCTCTGGGTGCGGACGTCTGTGAGATCTACACGGACGTCGACGGAGTCTTCACCGCCGACCCACGGCTTGTTCCGAACGCCAAGAAGCTCGAAGAGGTCACATTCGAGGAGATGCTGGAAATGGCCTCATCGGGCGCAGGAGTGCTAATGGCTCGCTCCGTTGAGTTCGGCCGCCGCTACAACATCCCGATTCACGTGAGGTCCTCGTTCCATGGCGGGATCGGTACGTGGGTCAAGGAGGAAACCATGGAAGAAGCGATCATCCGCGGCATAGCTCACGACGTCTCCGAGGCCAAGGTGACCGTCCATGGGGTCCCCGACGCCCCCGGTCTGGCCGCACAGCTCTTCGAGCCGCTGGCAAAGGCAGGGCTCACCGTCGACATGATCGTCCAGAATGTCTCTCGCGACGGTGTCACCGACATCAGCTTCACCGTTCCCAGACTCGACCTCGTCACGGCTGAGGACGTGACCAAGACAACGGCCGCCGCCATCGGCGCCGCCGGTGTCGATGTCGACCAGAACATCGCCAAGGTGTCACTGGTGGGGGCGGGCATGAAGGACGAGTTTGGTATCGCAGGCAAGATGTTCCGCATCCTTGCCGACCACAACGTCAACATCGAGATGATTAGTACTTCCCCGATTCGCATATCCTGTGTGGTCCGGGGTGACGACGTCACGGCTGCAGTGCAAGGTCTGCACGACGGCTTCGAACTCGGAGAGGAGAGTGGATCGTGAGCAAAAGAACGGCGATTGTCGGTGCAACCGGTGCCGTCGGCACCACGATGCTGTCGATCCTCGAAGAGCGCGACTTTCCGGTATCGGATCTGAGGATGCTTGCTTCCAATCGGTCGGCAGGGCGGGTCATACCCACCAAGTGGGGTGACGTGATCGTCGAGGATCTTGCCGACGCCGATCCCGCCGGAATCGAAATAGCTCTCTTCTCGGCGGGGGGTACCCGCTCCCGGGAGTATGCCCCCAAGTTCGCCGCGGCCGGTGCCGTCGTGATCGACAACTCGTCGGCATTCCGGCAAGACGACAACGTGCCTCTTGTCGTTGCTCAGGTCAACGACCATGCGATCAAAGACCACCAGGGCATCGTTGCCAACCCAAACTGCACAACGATGGTGCTGATGATGGGCGCAGGGCCACTGCACCGGGCAGCCGGCTTGAAGGCGATGACCGCAACGTCGTACCAGTCGGTCTCCGGCACCGGGCAAACCGGCATGGATGTGCTTGCACATGAGATCGACGTCCTGGGCAAGGACCGCGAGCTGCTTGCGAAAGGTGGCTGGTCCGAGCCCGGAAGCGATGTCTACAGCCGGCCGATCGGGTTCAACGTCCTGGCACATGCAGGTTCGTTCACCGAGATGGGTTACACGGACGAAGAGTGGAAGCTGGTCAACGAGACCCGCAAGATCCTCGAGGCATCCGACATCAAGGTAGAGCCGTTTTGTGTGCGGGTGCCTGTGATGGTGGGACACGGCATCGCCGCCACGATGTTCTTCGAGCGCCCGGTATCGGTCGACGAGGCGAAGAGCGTCCTCGCCGATGCCCCCGGTACCCAGCTCTGGGACGACACCAAGGTACCGACCCCGCTCGATTCCGCAGGTATCGACGACGTCCTCATCGGGCGGGTTCGTCCCACCGTCGGCGACGACGGCGGCATCAGCCTGTGGACGGTCGGCGACAACCTCCGCAAGGGAGCCGCCCTCAACGCAGTCCAGCTTGCGGAGCTGCTCTAGAGGAGTGCTGCCGTGCTCGGGGTATACCCTTCATTCGAGGATGGTCCATGCACCGAGCCGCCACGATGTGTAGCCTCATGGAGAACCGTGAGGGGGGTCTCGATCGTTAGGGAGTGGCAATGGCAGATGAACAAGGTGGCACGTCCGGAGGTTTGAACCTCGGGGGCTTTGATCTCGTGACAATCGGTGCACTGGTGGTGCTGGCGTCGTGGCTGATATTTGACCTGATCAGCGACGATTACCCGGTCGGTGCCCTCGCAGTCGCCTTGGCCGGCGTAGTTGCGCTGCTGCCCCGGCTCGATGCCGGGGCGATCACCTCGATAGCTCCGATCCCGGCATTCCTGAAGCTGGCCGGTTACACGCTGGCTGTTGTGGGTGTAGTCGAGATCATCTCAGACATCGAGAACAGCATCTTCGACGCCGGCGGCGCCACGATATTCGGTGCGCTCGTTGCGTGGGCAGGATATGTCATCGCATTTGTCGGTGCCCGACAGGCCTGAGTATGCCGCTCCTCTTGCCGGGCTACGGCAAGAGGAGTGTGCCAGCCCGTTTGCAGCTGCGTCGAGCCGCCCCTCTGTTGTTAGCTGTTGCCCTTCGCGGTGAAGTCGTCTTTGCTCGGCATCTCGAGCCCGGCGTCCTTCATCGCTCCGAAGCAGCCGTAGGCGACGACCGCGGTGGAGATGAGCCCCAGGAAGAGGCCCCACTTCACGAAGTCGGTCTCAGTCACCAAGCGGAGGACGACGAGGATGAACCCGAGCCCAGCGCCTATGAGCGCCAGTTGCTCGGTTGCCAGGTTACCCGCCTTGAGCTCGGTGACTTCGAGCGCCTTCAGGAGCACGATCACAGCCGCGGCGATCGCCAGCACCAGGCCGAACCACGCCAGGAAACCGGCGTCGAAGGCGCTGATATTGAACGACGCGATTCCTGAGACACCGATGCCGTACCAGGGCACGAAGAGTGAGATGATCGCCAATATCCCGCCCCCTGCGGCGATCTTTTGATTCTGGCTGAGCTTGCTGAAATCCATATGGCTCCCCTCGAGGTGCTCGTTCGCTTCGGATACGCCATCCGCTCGCGAAGAGAGTACAGCAAATGAAGGCGCCCCAGTGGTTTCGTGTCACGCACTTGGCTATAGAGCGACGGTGCACGCCAGGCCTGAGTAGGCCGCTCAGCTTGCCGACCGACGGTAAGCGGTGAGCGAGATGACCGCAAAAGCAGTCAGCTCTCCGGCGGCGAACGCATAGGCCACCCTGGTCAGCGGGTCGGCGCCGGAGACTGCCAGAATGATCACCGCAACCACTGCAGCGATCATCCATCCGATGACGAGGTCGCGGGTGCGGCCGCGGGCGATGACGATCTGGGTTACAAACAGCACTGCCAAGGCTGCCACCGCACCGGCGCCTCCCAGCCCACCGACGATGGCGCTCGGACGGAATTCGCTGCCGTAGAGCAGTTCGATGATCGCCGGCAGGATGTGGTAGCTGACGAAACCCGCCAGCAACGCGGCGGTCCCCCCAAGCCCGGCCAGTCGTGCCGCCCATGTGTGGAGCACCTCCGGCCTGTCCTCACTGAGGGCCGTGGTCATCGCTGCCAGGAAGCGTGTCCCCAGCGGGTATGAGGCGGTGATCGGGCCCCGTAGCAAGGTGAAGGTGATGAAGTAGATGCTGACCTCGGCTGCGGTCCCTCCGATCAAGCCGACCACCAACGGGCCTCCGGCAAGGATGAGCTGGGACAGGGCGGCGGCAACAACGAGGAGTTGGAGCAGACCGGCGGTCGCCGGAACGTCGGTTGCGGTCCGGCCCGGATCGGTGCGAACCAGGTAGGGGCGCACCAGCAGCAACGTCAGCGGAGCGGCTCCAAGCGACAGGGCGAACCAGAGAGCGCCGACGTCGGCGAGAGCGAAGACAATACCGAGCCCGACAAGGGCGAAAGACTCGAGCATCATCGTCAGACCGTATGCCGTGAACCGCCTCCGTCCGGTCATAACGCCGCGGGCCACCGCCGTCAGCGCCCGCGCAAACAAAAGCAGCGCAATAGCAGCCACGAACGATGCGCTTCCCGAAAAGAAGCGGTCGATGCCGAGCGCTGCGACGATAACACCCAACACAGTGCCACCACCGAGCGTGATGGCGATCTGTCGTCGGGTGTACCCGTCGAGTGCCTCGCCGGCCCGTAGCGTTACGGTTCGGGTGGTCATCTGTTCCACCGGCAGCATCGCGATCGTATAGACCAGGAACCCAATGGTCCACACGGTGGCCACCGGGGCGAAGCCGTCGGCACCTAGTGAACGGCCACCGACGACCTGGAATGCGTACGCACCGAGGGAAGCGACGATCGCACCGAGCGCGATCACCCACGTGCCGTCGTTCGTGCGTGGGACGCCGGTGCGAATGACCTGATTCATCCGCAGGACATTAACCGTCGGTTGGGTGCCATTGTGAGCCATTGGGCTAATGAAGTCGGTGCAATATGCCGATGGGTGAGGTACCGTATGACGTGCGTGAGGTCTGTATGAATGCCAAGAACTCAATAGTCATCGATCGGCCGATCGATGAGGTGTTTGCGTACGTGAGCAATGTGGAGAATATGCCACGCTGGGTATCGGGAGTACGTAGGGCAAGGCTGCTCTCCAAGCGGCTCAAGGCCGGAGCGCGCTTCAGCGCCGAGTATGCCGAGGGGCTGCGCAGCGCCCATATCGACTTCAGCGTCGTCGAGTTCGACCCGCCCCGGAGGTTTGTCACCAGGTCCGAGCGCGGGCCCTTCTCGTTCCCGTTCCGGGGGACGTTCGAGTTCCGCTCCGTGCCCGACGGCACCGAGGTGACCACCGACATCGACACGGGTGGTGAGAGCCTCGCCACCCGGCTGGCCGACCTCCTGTTTGGCCCGGTCGTACGGCGTGGTTTTCAGCGCCGTCTCCGGGAGGAGCTCATGGCGCTCAAGTCGGGATTGACCACCCGGAAGTAGCCGTCCGAGCCCCCGCTGCGGCGCCGTTCCGTTTGGCGTCTCGCCGGTATCGGCGTCTTGCCGGTATCAACGTCTTGTATGTTCTTGCCGATCCATTGAGAGCGGTTCCATTCACAGCACCACCGATACCGGGCATTCGTCAATAAAGTCAGGCAAATTGCCACTGATTTGGCGTCCGTTGAGCTAAGTCGTAGACTGAAAGCGCTCTCAGGGAACGCGACGGGAGGCGCACGGTGTGAGTGGCAACGGCGAAACGGCAGCCAGAACCCTCGAGGATCTTGCATCGCTGGCCGGGGTCTCCCGTGCCACGGTGTCGCGAGTCATCAACGGCGGGCCGGTCGCAGAGTCCACCCGAAACCATGTGCTGTCGGTGCTCGAACGTACCAACTACCGGCCCAATCTCGCCGCCAGGAGCCTGGCTACAGGCAAGACGGGTGTCGTAGGCGTGGCCATCCACGAGCCGGCATCGGTCGTCTTCTCCGATGCCTATTTCTCTGCGCTGCTACAGGGCATCACCGAAACGCTTTCAGAGGAAGCAGTCGGGCTCATGCTGTGGATGACCCATGGCAGCAAACAAGAGACACTCGAACAGGTGCTGGCGACCAGGTTCGTCGACGGTGTGATCTGCACAGCCACTCTCCTCAACGATCCCCTCGTCGACGGGTTGCTCGTCGCAGATATTCCGGCGGTGTTGCTGGGTCATCGACGCCACGATGCTGCAGCCAGCTATGTCGACATCGATAACGTCGCCTCAGCAGAGGACATGGTCGACCACCTCATCGGCATCGGTCGCACTCGGATCGGGCACATCACGGGCGCCCGGGGCACCGTGTCCGGCGAGGACCGCCTCACCGGCTATCTACAAGCACTCGATCGGGCCGGTATCGCCGAGCGGTTCGTCGTGGATGGAGACTTCAACGAGGCCAGCGGATATGAGGGTGCGCGGCAGCTACTCGACGAGAACGTCGACGCCATCTTTGCCGGTTCCGACGCGATGGCCCTCGGTGTTTACCGCGCCGCCGACGAGCGCGGTGTCAACATCCCCGTCGATGTGGCCGTCGGCGGTTTTGACGACCTACCTTTTGCAGCCGAGCTTGCCCCGCCGCTGACAACAGTGCGTCAGAACGTTCCCGCCCAGGGCGCCGCCGCCGCTCGATCCATTCTCAAGATCATCGACCGCTCCCCGGCTGCACCCACCAGGGTCATCATGCCAACCGAGTTGGTCATCCGTCGGTCGACTGCGGGAGGTATCGCCAACAGTCAGTGACATCGAGGAAGACACCCATCAGAAAGGACTGCGGGCACCGGTCGGTACCCGGTACCCGCAGCATCGCCAGAACCCCCCATCCAGAGAGAGGAAATGGTATGGCTACTCTAACCAAGCGGTGGCGTTCGATCGCCCTGCTTACAACGTTGCTGCTCATCGCGGCGGCGTGCGGTGACTCGGGCAGTTCCGAGACGACCGCACCCACCGGTGACAGCGACACGACGACAACGGCGGCTGAGGCAGAGACGACCAGCACTGCGGCAGCCACGACCGCGGCCCCGTCCGAAGGTGGTGAAGCCGTTGAGGTCCGATGGTTCATCGGGATCGGTGCCGGCGGACAGCCCGAGCAGCGAGATGCGCAGCTTGCGGTAGTCGACGCGTTCAATGCGAGCCAGGATCGCATTGTCCTGGTCCCCGAGATCGTCGAGAACGACGTGGCGTACGACACATTGGCGACCCAGATGGCGTCCGGCAACCCGCCCGACATCATCGGTCCGGTCGGGCGTGACGGCGCCAACTCGTTCGCCGGGCAGTATCTGGCGCTCGACGACCTGATCGCAAGCACCGGGCTCGATCTCGCCCGCTGGCCATCCGGAACTGTGGAGAACTTCCGTGAGGACGACGGAAGCCTCTACGGGCTCCCGTTTGCATCGTTCCCGTCGTTTGTCTACTACAACCGTGACCTGTTCGATGAAGCCGGGCTTCCGTACCCGCCGCAGGAGTACGGTGCCGACGGCACCGCCGTCTACGGCGAGGGCACTGAGTACGAGGGTGTCTGGGACTTCGCCAAGGTCGAGGAGATCGGCAAGATCCTGGCGGTCGACGCTAACGGTGTCGATGCCACCGACCCGTCCTTCGATCGCGAGCAGACCATTCAGTGGGGCTTTGTGTGGCAGTGGACCGACCGCCTGTTCCAGCAGGGCAGCTTCTGGGGCGCCGGCTATCCGATCCAGGACGACGGTACGGCTGCCATCCCGCAAGCATGGAAGGACGAGTGGGCCTGGTATCACGACGCGGTGTGGGGCAGCGGATTCGCCCCGAGCCAGACACAGCTCGATTCGGAGCTGCTGGCAGGCAACGCGTTCAAATCGGGCAATGTCGCCATGGCCGCCTCACATCTCTGGTACACCTGCTGTATTCGTGACGACGCTGCAGGTATCGCCGGGGATTTCTACGACCTCGCCGTGATGCCGTCGAACAACGGTGCAGTGACGGCCAACATGCACGCAGACACGTTCCGGATCCTGGCGAAGACCGACCACCCGGACGAGGCGTTTGAGGTGCTCACGTACCTGCTCGATGACGCTGCGCTCGATCTGCTCACCGCCTACGGTGCGGCTCCTGCCGATCCTGCGCTTACTGATGCGTTCTTCGACTCGCTCGAAGAGCGCTATCCGCAGGGTGTCAACTGGCAGGTCGCGCTCGAGAGCGCGGCGTACGCAGACTCGCCGAGTCACGAACTGTTCGTGCCGGGTTGGGATGCGTACAAGCTGCGGCTCGATGATCTCAAGAGCGCCATCCTCACCAACCCCGATCTCGACCTCGAAGGTGAGATCGCCACGGTGGAGACGGAGCTCTCGACGATCTTTGCCGAGAACGGCTGACGTGACGGCCACTCAAGAGGGTGGTGCGGTTCGGGTTCTCCCGACCGCACCACCCCCTCCTCCACCGGAGCGGAGCTCGTTGACGTTGAGCGACCGCCGCGGAAGAGCGGGTCTGTGGTACGTGATGCCGTGGATCGTCGGTTTCTTTCTGTGGACGGCGATCCCGATGGTGGCCTCGCTCTACTTCTCGTTCACCGATTTCAACCTGGTGAGCGGCGAACCTCCCGACTGGAACGGTTTCGCCAACTGGAGCAAGCTGTTGAGCGACCCGACGGTTCGCTCCTCGGCGATGACGACGGCCGTATTTGGCGTGGTCTCGTTTCCGTTCGCCGTGGTGGTGCCGCTCGGGCTTGCCTACCTGCTGACTTCGAAGCACCTGCGCGCACGCAACACGTTCCGGCTTCTCTTCTATATGCCGTCGGTGATTCCGTTCGTAGCAGCGGTGCTGCTGTTCAACGGTGTCATGAACGGCCAGACCGGTTGGATCAACCGTATGCTCGCCGTGGTTGGCGTCAACGGTCCCAACTGGTTCCTTGACGAGGTTTGGGTGTACCCGGCGCTCACCTTCATCGGGCTATGGGGTGTCGGCAACGCGATGATCATATTCATCGCTTCGATGAACTCGGTCCCAGGATCGCTGTACGACGCGGCAACGATCGACGGGGCGACTCAACCTCAGATGTTTCGACATGTGACACTTCCACTGATCTCGCCCGTGATCTTCTACAACATGGTCATCGCGCTGATCGGTCTCTTCAACTACTTCCTGGTGCCCTTTGTCCTCAACGGTGGCTCCGGCGAGCCCGACGGACGGACCCTCTTCTACCCGGTCTACTTCTTCAGGACGGGCTTTCGTCTATTCGACATGGGGTACGCGGCCACTTTGGCGTGGGCTTTGTTCCTAGTGGCAATCGTCATCACCGGTGTTCTGTTCTGGTCGGCCAAATACTGGGTTCATTATGAGTTCTCGGAGTAACACATGACGGGTGTGCACAAGGTCCTCGATGCGATGGCCAGGGAACCCGACCGGCGGTTCTCGGAGCTGCCCGGACGGTTCAGGAGAAGCCTTGCCGGTACCGTTGTGACGGCGATCACGGCTCTTGTTCTCGTGGCGTTTCTTCTTCCCCTTGGGTATATGGCTGTGACATCGCTCAAGTCGCAGGCCATGATTGCCGACCCAACGGCGCCCATCTACCCGGCTTCCCCTGCCACGTTCGAGTATGAGGGTGAGCAACTCGATGTGTACTCGGTGCCCATCGACGGCGAGTTGCAGAGCCTCGGGATGCTCAAGCCGGGTCGCCAAGAGTCGCAGTTCATTGATCCCGCCAACCCGGAGAGGGGACCAGTCGTCTGGGAAGGGAATTGGCGGCTGCTCGACCCTGCTTACGAGTTCGACCCGCAGCTGCAGAACTTCTCCGAGGCGTGGAACACGATGCAGTTCCCGATGTTGCTCCGCAACACGTTGATCATCGCGGGGTTCGGCACATTTGGGGCAGTGGTGTCATCGATCGTGGTCGCCTACGGTCTGGCCAGATTCCGGGTCCCGCTCAAACGCACGATCATGGTCGTGCTGATCGCAACAATCATCCTCCCTAGGTTTGTGACGCTGGTTCCAACCTACGCGTTGTTCCACCGAATCGGCTGGGTGGGGACGTTCCTGCCGCTGATCGTCCCGCACTTTTTTGCCAACGCTTTCAACGTGTTCCTCTTGCGACAGTACTTCTTGACGATCCCCAAGGAACTCGACGAGGCGGCAACCATCGACGGGGCGGGGAGCCTCAGGACCCTGTGGTCCGTTGTGTTGCCGCAGATGAAGCCGGCGATCGTCGCGGTTTGTCTGTTCCACTTCTTCTTCGCCTGGAACGACTTCTTCGAGCCGATGGTCTACCTCTCGGCGCGACGTGATCTCCAGCCGATCTCCGTTGGGCTCCAAGTGTTCAACTCCGTGTACGACTCCCAGCCGCATCTCATCCAGTCGGGCGCACTCATCGCCCTCTTCATCCCCGTCATCATCTTCTTTTTCGCCCAACGAGTTTTCCTGCGCGGAATAGACCTCTCCGGGGTCCAGAAATGAGAGATGTTGCGATGACGGCCGTCGAGAAGGGACAATCGAGTATGACGTTTCAGCGCGCGGCGTTTCCTCACGACTTCTGGTGGGGGACCGCAACTGCTGCCTATCAGGTTGAAGGCGCAGTCGCCGAGGGCGGGCGAAGCCCATCGATATGGGACACCTTCGCTCACACCCCCGGGGCGACCCACTTAGGTAGCACCGGCGACGTCGCTGCCGATCACTATCACCGGGTGGCCGAGGACGTTGCCATGATGCGAGACCTCGGGGTCAACGCCTACCGGTTCTCCATTGCGTGGTCGCGGCTGTTACCGGGGGGTGTTGGATTGCCCAACCCGGAAGGTGTTGCCTTCTACCGGGACCTCTGCGAACGGTTGCGCGAAGCGGGTGTCACCCCGATGGCGACCCTCTACCACTGGGATCTGCCCCAGGTGCTCGAGGATCAGGGCGGCTGGCTCAATCCGCGCTCACCGGAGTGGTTTGCCGAGTATGCCGATGTTGCCAAGACCCAGCTGGGCGACCTGGTGACCACGTGGTCGACACTCAACGAGCCTTGGTGCTCAGCGTTTCTCGGGTATGCCGCCGGGCAACACGCACCGGGACGCACCGCGCCGGCCGACGGCTTGGTAGCTGCACATCACCTGCTCGTTGCACACCATCGTGCCCTGAGGGCGATGCGGTCGGCGCGACGCCAACCGGAGGACCGGCTCGGCATCGTGCTCAACCTGATCCCGGCGTGGCCGGCAACGGATTCACCTGCGGACCACGCCGCGGCCGATGCAATCGACCTCGTCCACAATCGCCTGTTTGCCGATGCGGTGTTCCACGGCCGCTATCCCGCGGCGGTGCTTGCGCTGCACAACCGATACGAGGTCGGGGACCTGATCGACCCCGGCGAGCTCGAGACGGCGAGGGAGCCGATCGACTATCTCGGGGTGAACTACTACAACGTCAACCGGGTGGCGTACGTCGAGGGCGCACCTGCTCCAGGACCATGGCCAGGCGCCGACGGGGCGTCGATCGTTCGACCGCCGGGACGGCTGACCGAGATGGGATGGGGGGTTGAGCCGGACGGGCTCGTTTGGACACTGGCGCGGGTGGCCACGGAATATCCACCTACCCCGATCTACATCTGTGAAAACGGTGCGGCCTACCCCGATGAGATTGGCCCCGATGGTGAGGTCGACGATCCGGACCGCATCGCCTACCTGGAGGGGCACATCGCCGCTGTCGCCGCGGCAATCGAGCAGGGGGTCGATGTTCGCGGCTACTTCGTATGGTCGCTGATGGACAACTTCGAATGGGCCAGGGGGTATGAGAAGCGGTTTGGTCTGGTCCACATCGACCGCACAACGATGGCCCGGACGCTGAAAGCAAGCGGTCGCTGGTATCGCGACTTCCTCAGTTCCACACCGGTGCCGTGACCGGGCCGCCGCCGTTTGCGATCGGGGTCAACTACTGGCCGCGCCGTAAGGCGATGTACTGGTGGTCCGACTTCGATGCCGGTGAGGTTGCCGGCGAATTCGATGTCATTGCCGGCACGGGTATGAACGTAGTCCGGCTGTTCTTGCTCTGGGACGACTGGCAACCTGAGCCTGGATCGGTCTCAGCCGCCAGACTGGCGGACTTCGGGACCGTCTGCGATCTCAGCGCCGAGCGCAACCTCAGGCTCGATGTGACCTTCTTCACCGGTCACATGAGCGGTCCGAACTGGTGTCCCGCCTGGCTGCTCGAAGGAAATGTGTCACCACCGTCGCCACACGTCCGTCAGGTGATCAGCCGGGGACAGATTGTTGACTCGGGGTACCGCAACCCATTTCACGACCCGGTCGCTCGGAGTGCGGCCCGGCTTCTGCTCCAAACGGTCGTCGGGGAGTATCACGATCACGAGGCGATCTGGATGTGGAATCTCGGCAACGAGCCCGACCTGTTTGCCCATCCGCACTCGGCTGATGCCGGGCGGGAATGGGTACGGGAGATGACCGGAGTGGTCAAGGACATCGACCCTGCCCACGACGTGACGTGCGGACTGCACACGGCGAGCCTGTTCGAGGACAACGGGCTGCGGGTAGACCAGGTGTTTGCCGAGACTGATGTGGCGGTCATGCACGGCTACCCGATGTACGTCCCCTGGGCACACGATCCTCTCGATCCGGAATTCGTGCCGTACCTGTGTGCGCTGACCAGCTCGTTGAGCGGCAAGCCGTGTCTTGCCGAGGAGTGGGGTGGTTGCACCACGCCCGGCGTCGACGAGTCGACCATGTGGCACTGGACGTCGTACGCAGGCCAGGCTCGGTCACAGTTCATGACCGGCGAGTCGGCCTTTGCCGGCTACGTCGGTGAGGTGCTGCCGAGGCTCCAGGCCACCGGGGCGACGGGTGCCATGCTGTGGTGCTTTGCCGACTATCACGAGTCGCTGTGGGACCGGCCACCGTGCGATCCAAACGGCGCCATTCACGAACGCCATTTCGGTCTCGTCCGACCCGACGGCACCCTCAAGCCGCACGCCGAAGTGATCAGACGATTCGCAGCCACAGAACCAACCGTAGAGCCGCCGGATACGTTCGATGTCGGAATGACACCCGACGAGTACTACACCGACCCCGGCGGCAACGCACGCAAGCTTTACGAGCAGTACCTGGAGTCTCGTGGTTGATCCCGTCAGCCGTCGCCCGAGGGCGAGGCGTATCGGAAGCCGATACGTTGGCGAGGCAGGTGAGCCACGCTATTCCTCTCCCTTCGGGAGAGGACAGGCCGAGGCGTATCGTTAGCCGATACGTTGGCGAGGCAGGGTGTGCCACGACACATTCCTCTCCCTTCGGGAGAGGACAGCCGAGCGCCAGCGAGGCAGGTGAGGGGTTCTTCAATCAGGACCTCGAATTCGTAAGGCCCTCATCCCCCATCGCTTCGCTCGGGTACTTCTCCCGGAGGGAGAAGAATGTGTTGGCTCATCCCCCTTCGCTTCGCTCGGGTACTTCTCCCGGAGGGAGAAGAATGTGTTGGCTCATCCCCCTTCGCTTCGCTCGGGTACTTCTCCCGGAGGGAGAAGAAGGTGTGGCTTCCCCCCTCGCCCGTCGCCTTGGGGGCGCCGGGCGATCCCGCCGAGATGGGGGGATGGCTGGCAACTTCGCTGTTTGTTCTTCCCCCCAGTTCGGAACCACGGGTCGGGCCTATTGGCCCGACCCGTGGCAGTCTCTCCTAGGAGGAGGGTATAAGAGAGACCTTGATCGATTGCGATCCGTCCTCGACGAGATCCAGGCCATCTTGGAACCGTTCCAACGGCAGCTGATGGGTGCAGATCCTGTCCATCGGCAGCTTCCCGCTCTCGAGCATCCTGATGGCAGCCGGCCAGCAGTGAGGGCCGAGATGAGCGCCGAGCACGTCGAGTTCCTTGTCGTCGCTGATGATCGACCAGTCGACCGTGACTTCAGATCCAAAGACGCTGTATTCGACGTACGTGCCCAGCTTGCGGAGCATGTTGATTCCCTGTGGTACCGCAGAGACATGTCCGCTGCCGTCGATGTAGATGTCGCAACCGTATCCGTCGGTCATGGCCCTTACCGATTCGATCGGATCGGTCTCCTTGATGTTGATCGTCTTGGTGGCTCCGCACAGCTTGGCAATCTCGAGCTTGCGGTCATCCATGTCGAGGGCGACAACGGCGGCAGGGCTCTTGGCGACGGCGCCGGCGATCATGCCGAGACCGATCGGACCGCAACCCGCCACCACGACGACATCCTCGAATTTGATATTTGCCCGTTCAACCGCGTGAAGCGCACACGAAAGGGGCTCAGTGAACGCGGCATGCGCCGGGGGCAGGTCGCTCGAGATCTTGTAAGCGAGGGCCTCTTTTGGAAACACCATGTAGTCCGCCATGCCACCCGGATTCACCCTCTTGAACCCGTACATGTTGTGCGGCTGGCACATCCAGTACTCGCCCCGATTGCAGTAGCGGCAGTTCCAGCACGGAACGATCTGCTCGGAGACCACACGGTCGCCGACTTCGATGCTCCACCGTTCGGCTGCCTCGTCATCCAACGAGACGACTCTGCCGACGAACTCATGGCCGGGGATCACGTCCGATTCAGTCCATGCGGGCCGGTTGTGATCTCCCCAGAACTTCGCAGCACCGTGATAGGCCTTGAGATCGCTCGCGCAGATGCCGGTTGCCTCAACTTTCACCAACGCCTCACCCGGCCCCGGCTTCGGGACGGGTAGCTCCTCGAGTCGGTAGTCGCCGGGTCCGTAGACCTTTACCGCCTGCATCGTCTCGGGTACAGCGCTCATGCCACCTCTCCTGTGATAATCAGGCGTCCGAACTTCGGACACGCAAACATATCCTCGCCAAGTGAGTGTTAGTATAACAGCAGGTGTATCGATATTATCTCCGAATTCACGTTAGAACGGAGGGTTGTGACATCCACGAATCGTAGAGCGGGTTCGGGCGGTGGTTACGGTCTGGATGAAGCATCGACGGTCGACAGCCCAACCGCCCAGGTCACGATCGGAGGAGATGCGTTGAGTGATCGCAAGATCTGGCTGGGGACGAGCTGGAAGATGAACAAGACAATCGGCGAGGCGATCGACTATCTCGACCGGCTCCTCCCGTCGCTTCCCGTGCCGGGCGTTCAACCCTTCGTTGCTCCCCCGCATACCGCAATCGCCGCTGTCAGGGCGCATGTTCCGACAGGCAGCCCGCTTTTGGTTGGAGCCCAGAACGCACATTGGGCCGACGAAGGGGCTGGAACCGGCGAGATCTCGATGAGAATGGTGCGAGACGCCGGCGCTGAGTTCGTCGAGATCGGCCACTCTGAACGAAGGCAACTATGTGGTGAAACCGACGAGATTGTTGCAAACAAGGTAAGAGCAGCCTTGAACGCCGGTCTGAGCCCACTTGTCTGCGTTGGTGAACATGCCTCGATTCGCGATCAGGGCGACGAGATCGAGTTCGTTCTGAGACAGTCGCGGCGCTCGCTGTCGATGATCGAACGCTCGGACGTGAGACAGGTCATCCTGGCATACGAGCCGGTATGGGCAATCGGGAACGTCGGCCGCGAAGCGAGCGCTGCCGAGGTAGAGCCGGTGATGCATGCGATCAGAGCGGCGCTGCCGGATCTGCGTGCGCTGCTCTTTGGCGGCAGTGTCCACACCGGCAACGCCCGGACGCTACTCGAGGACCCGGCCACCGATGGTCTTTTTGTCGGCCGGGCAGCATGGGACGTAGCTGGATACCTCGAACTCCTCAACATCGGGTCGGAAGTCGCAAGACGTCGGAGATACGTCTGAGAACAATGGCCTCCCCGATTCATCTCCGGTGTGGAATTGTTCACCAATGTTGAGATATCAACTAGTGTTCTATCAACAGATGCGGTATTATCTCGCCGATCAGTTTGAATAGCACAGCGCCTATGTTATTTTGGCCACTCTGGAGGTTCTGAATGGGATTCCTGCGCAATCGGCTGGTGGTGTCGAGTAGGGGGCTGCTCATCGCCGGGGTCGTCGTCGTTGTCCTCGCGTTGATGGCTGCCGACACCACTTTTCTGAACGCAGCCGAATCGGCTGAGGCAAGCGGCCCGATATTCACCGCAGAGGAGTACGCCGCGGAGAAGTTTCCCGAGATCGCACGGCTGATCGAGGAGAATGCGCTCGATCTGAACAGCCTCGCTGCCGACATCACCGCAGATCGTGACGCCGCCGGAGCCCAGTTCGGACAGAGTCTCGGCGCCGGTAGGTACGCGTTTCAGGTCAAGACAACCGCCGAGGTCACGGCGGTAGAGGATGGCTGGATCATCCTCGACCCGGCGGGCCTGCCTCCGGAGGCGGACCTTCGGATTCCGACCGGGCCCGCGCTGACCGGCAATGCGGTGCGCGACGCCACCGGGACAATCGCTTTTGGCGACTTCCAGGATCAGACGGACTACCAATCGGTCGCCAACCAGTTCAAGCTCATCATTCAGCGGGACATCGTGGCTCCGATCGATCTGGATTCACTGGTCGGGAGAACGGTCTCGGTGACCGGAGCGATGGTCTCAGGTACGCCGGCCGATGCCTACTACATCCAACCCGTGACACTCGAGGTGGTCGAGTGAGCCACACCGAGAGCACCGTCGCCGGGGGCAACGTCGCCGAGAACAACGTCGCCGAGAACAACGTCGTCCTACGTGCGGTTGACATCACCAAGCGCTACGGCGGTGTACACGCGCTCAAGGGTGTGGAATTCGAGGTGCGGCCGGGGAAGGTCACCGTGCTCTTTGGAGAGAATGGTGCCGGGAAATCCACCCTGATGAAGATCATGTCCGGAGTCGAACGCCCTTCGAGCGGTCATCTCGAGCTCCGGGGAGAGGTCGTTGAGTTGAACTCAACGACAGAGGCCGTAGAGCTGGGCATTTCGATCATCCATCAAGAGCTGAATCTGTGTGCCAACCTCAGCGTGTCGGACAACATCTTCCTCGGGCGTGAGCTCCGAACACCATCGGGTGCTGTGGGTTTTGCCAAACAGCGCGAGGCGACTCAACAGCTGATGGATAGGCTCGAGGAGAACATCGATCCGAGGACTCCGGTGTCGGCTCTGAGGCTCGGTCAGCAGCAGATTGTCGAGATCGCCCGAGCGCTGGCTGTCAACACGAGCATCCTCATCATGGATGAGCCGACCTCAGCCCTGAGTGCATCGGAGGTCGAGGTCCTCTTCAGGGTCATCGAGGACCTCAAAGAGCAAGGCGTTGCGATCGTCTACGTCTCACACCATCTCGAAGAGGCCATGGAGATCGCCGACTACGCCGTTGTCTTCAGAGACGGCGAGCTGGTCGCTGCCGAGGTTGCCGACCAGATCGACCTCAAGTGGGTCGTCGCTCGCATGACAGGTCGAGCGGCCGAATACGACTTCACGAAAGCTCCGCGGGATTTCGGACGAACGCTTCTCAGCATCTCAAACCTCGACGTAGCGACCGCAGACGGGTCGGGCCGTCTGGCCGTAGCCGACTTCTCCTTGGAGCTGCGGGCAAATGAGATCGTCTGTCTGTACGGGCTGATGGGCGCGGGGAGGACCGAGCTACTGGAGGCTCTCGCCGGGCGCGGAAGATTTGTCAGTGGTGAAGTTGAGCTCGACGGCTTCAAGATCACGAATCAGTCAATCAGAGACAGGATCGCCATGGGGCTCAGCCTGGTCCCGGAGGACAGGCAGCGCGACGGGTTGGTCCAGCTGATGTCGGTCGGTGCCAACCTCTCGCTCCCTTCCGTCAGCGAGTTGTCGCGGCGAGGCACGATTTCCAAGTCGGAGGAGCGGCGTGTTATCCAGCGGCAGATTGACAACATCCGGGTGAAGACAGACGGCCACTCGATGCCGGTGACCTCCCTCAGTGGTGGCAATCAGCAGAAGGTCGTCGTGGGGAAGATGCTCACCACGGAACCGAAGGTGCTGTTGCTCGATGAACCGACGCGCGGAATCGACGTTGGCGCGAAGGGCGAGGTATTCACCCTTCTGTTCGAACAGGCAGCGAAAGGTCTGGCGGTGCTCTATGCGACTTCCGAGCTCAACGAAGCTCTGACGGCATCGCACCGGGTCGTTGTGATGTCGAAAGGCAGGATCGTCAAGGAGTTCGATCCCGCCACCGCAGACAGAGACGAAATCATGGCCGCTTCTGGCGAGGCCGAGTCAACCGTTGAGACTCATGGAGAGATGCTTCGATGAACAATGTAAAACCGAACGGAGTAGCGCGCCGGATCAACTGGAGCGCGGTCTTGATCGAGGGGCGTGCCCTGATTGCCCTGGCGATCATCATCACGATCTTTGCGCTCCTGTCGCCCAACTATCTGAAGCCCGACAACCTGATCATCATGACCCGTCACGTTGCCATCAACGCGATCGTGGCGATGGGAATGCTGCTGACGATCCTCCACGGTGGGATTGACCTGTCGGTCGGCTCGACGGTCGGTCTGTCCGGCATTGTTGCCGGGTATCTGCTCTCGGGGTGGGACATGCCGCTTACCGACATGGTTGCTTACCCGGCCGTTTGGGTCGTCATTGTGGTTGCTCTCGGTGTGGGTGCGCTCGTCGGGTTCATCAACGGCTGGCTGGTTTCCAGGCTGAACATGGCGCCGTTCATCGCCACACTCGGCATGCTGTATGTCGGTCGCGGTCTTGCCAAGGTCATCAGCAACGGCCTGACATTCACCAGGCTGCTCGGCGACGAGACGCTCGGAAACACCGGATTCCTCACGCTGCTGGCCGGAAAGCCGCTGGGAATCCCCGCCCCGGTCTGGGTGATGATTGTTGTCGCAATGCTGCTCTCGTACCTGCTGACGCGGACACCGTTCGGTCGCTGGCTGTACGGTGTCGGCGGCAATGAGAGGGCGTCACAGCTCTCGGGCGTGCCCTGGCGCAAGGTCAAGACCCGGGTTTACGTGATCTCCGGCATCTGCTCGGCGATAGTTGGCCTGCTTCTCGCCGCGGACCTCCGCGCCGCGACCCCGCGTTCGGGCGAGTTCTACGAGCTGAACGCCATCGCCGCGGTTGTCATCGGTGGTACCGCACTCAGCGGTGGACGCGGGACGATCCGGGGAACGTTGATCGGCGCCTTTTCGATCGGCTTTCTCGTGGACGGGTTGGTGCTTGTCGGCGTATCGGCTTTCTGGCAGGAGGTGATCAAGGGTGCAGTGATCATCCTTGCCGTCGCCGTCGACCAGCTGCAGCAGCGGATCACAAAGAGCAGGGCAGCGGATCGCGCAACCGGTCCACCAGATTCCCCATCACCGATAGCCCCCGAGCCCAAGGAGGTATCCGGAGTCAGTACGTAGCAGTTTCTGCCGTGTATCCCGAAGGAGGGTGCATGGAACATCGACCAACGAGCAAGGAAAGCACAAGGAGGAGAGAGTTGAAGCAACATCGACTTCTCATCGCAGTTTTGGCACTAGCAATGATGTTGGCGTCGTGCGGTGGATCTGATGACGATACCGAATCAACCGACGGCGCGACACAAACAACGGCCGCCGCACAGACAACGGCCGCCGCGTCGGAGACGACCGCAGCCCCGAGCGATTCGGGCGACGGTGCAGGCGCGATCGCCATCATCACGGTTGATCCGTCAAACCCATATTGGAAGGCCGAGATCGATACCGCCGCGGCGGAGGCCGAGGCCCTTGGATACTCGACAACCATCGACGCTCACTACAACGATCCTGATCAGCAGAACCAGTTCATTGATGGTGCAATCTCGAAGGGTGTCGTAGCGATCATTCTCGACCCCGCGGGTGCTGAGGAGAGCGTGGGGGCCGTCCAGAAGGCTACCGACGCCGGGATCCCCGTCTTCCTCGTGAACGCTGAGATCAGCGAGCAGGGCATCGCCAAGTCGCAGATCGTGTCCAACAATGCCCAGGGCGCGACCCTTGGTGCACAGTTCTGGGCAGAGGCGATGGGTGGCGAGGGCCTCTACGTAGAGCTCTTCGGCAACCCGACCGACAACAACGCGCGCGTTCGCTCCGATGCCTACGCTGAGGTTCTGGTGCAATACCCGGGTCTCGAGCGGCTTCAGATCGAGACCGCCAACTGGGATCGCCAGCAGGGCAAAGAGAAGATGGAAATCATGCTCAGCGCACATCCCGAGATGACCGGTGTGATTTCGGGCAATGACGAGATGGCCCTTGGTGCGATCCAAGCGCTGAAGGATGCCGGCCGGGACGATGTGCTCGTGCTTGGGTTTGACGGGAACCAGGATGCGGTTGATGCGGTCCTCGCCGGTGACATGGTTGCGACCGTGCTTCAGCCGATTGTGACCGGATCGCAGCTTGCCGTTCAGCAGGCGCACGAGTATCTGACCACGGGCTCGACCGGAGTCGATGCGGAGAAGCAGGCAATCGACTGCGTCCTCATCACGCCGGAGAACGCACCGCAGATGGACAACTTTGTGATGAACTAGAGCGGTGAGTGTTGGTGGGGGTTGCGTTCTGCGCCCCCACCAACACCGTCGGTCTAGCTGGAGCCATCAAGCATGCAAGAGCAGAAACGGAACCTAGAACATATGCACGTCACGGGATCCGTTGTCCGCGCAAGAACAGACAACTCGCCAGTCCTTTTCGAGATGTTAGCCCGGCGACGGCCGGCTCAGAAGAGGACCCTTTCATGAGTAGACAACCGGCGACGGGGGCCGAACCTCGTTCAAAAGCGATAACGAAAGAGGAGCGGCAGCGGCTCATCACGGCGCGGCTCGTTGCAGAAGGATCGTGTGTCCCCCAGAACCTCGCCAGGGAGTTCAACGTGAGTCTGATGACGATTCATCGTGATCTCGACGAGCTCGAACGTCGCGGTCTAGTCAGGAAGTTTCACGGCGGGGTGACCGCCCTCCCGTCGTCGGTCTTCGAGTCCCAGCTCTCCTACCGAATGATGGCGAAGTCTCGAGAGAAGGAAGCCCTTGCCCGAGTCGCTCTGAGCCACGTCGAGCCGGGAATGTCCCTTCTCCTCGACGACTCCACCACAACGTTCCAGATGGTGGAGGGTCTTGCTGAGAAGGCGCCTCTCCACGTGGCGACGAACTTCGTGACCGGCATGCGCAAGCTGACCGAGTTGGGCGTTGGAAGCGACATCACGATCATCGGCATCGGTGGTGTGTACGACGCACCGCACGACTCCTTTGGGGGTATCCAGTGCATCGAACAGATCGAAGGCCTGCGAGCCGATGCACTTTTTCTGTCGACGTCGGCTGTCTCTGAGACCGACGCGTTTCATCAAGCCGATTGGATGGTGTCCCTGAAGCGGGCGATGATCCGTGCCGCGACCAAACGGTATCTACTTGTAGATCACTCCAAGCTGGGCCAAGTAGCACTTCACCGCATCACCCCTCTTGACGTATTCGACCTGATAATCACCGACGCAGGAGCCGATCCTCGCGTACTAGCCGCGTGGGACCACGCCGGCATCAAATATGAATTAGCTCCCTAGCGACAGCACCGCCGCGTCCCAGGCAGAGCGGTGATGCCGAGGAGGATTTCCTGATGACACATCTATTCAATGACCCCGCCGAATTCAGGACAGACGCCATGGAGGGGTTCTCGGCTGCCTACTCCCGATACGTCGATCGTGTCCCCGGCGCTTCGGGTTTCGTTCGCCACGGCGGGCCTCTCGCCGGCAAGGTGAGCCTCGTTGTGGGTGGTGGGTCGGGCCACTATCCGTCATATGGCGGCATCGTCGGCCTGGGCTTTGCCGACGGATGTGTTCTCGGCGACGTTTTCACCTCACCATCTACGGAGCAGATCTACCGGGTTGCGAAAGCCGCTCACGGTGGCGCCGGCTTGATCCTCGCCTTTGGCAACTACGCCGGCGACCGGCTCAACTTCGGAGCGGCCCGTGAGCGTCTTGTTGCCGAGGGCATCGATACACGAATTGTCTTTGTCACCGACGATGTTGCCTCGGCACCGCCTGAAGAAGTCGATAAGCGCCGCGGCATCGCCGGTACCTTTGCCGTATACAAGAGCGGTGGCGCCGCAGCCGACTCCGGGGCGAGCATTGACGAGGTAGAGCGGCTGATGCGGCTCGCGAACTCCAGGACTTACTCGTTCGGTGTCGCCTTTGCCGGGTGCACATTCCCCGGCAAACAAGAGCCCCTGTTCACAGTCGACGCAGGCCGGATGGAGCTCGGGTTGGGTATCCACGGGGAACCCGGCATTCAGAGTGAGGCTTGGATGCGGGCAAGTGAACTTGCGGACAAACTCGTCGACAAGGTTCTCGGCGAGCGCCCTGCGGACTCCGACGAGAGGGCTGCCGTCCTGGTAAATGGACTCGGGGCCACCAAGTACGAGGAGCTGTTCCTGCTCTACGGACAGATCCACCGGCGGCTGGCAGATGCCGGTGTTGTCGCGGTTCTTCCCGAAGTCGGTGAGATGGTGACCAGCCTCGACATGGCAGGTTGCTCGCTGTCGATAACTTGGCTTGACGATGAACTCGAGGCGTTGTGGGCGGCCCCGGCCGATACGGTCGCCTTCCGCCGCGGCGATGCCACAGTCAGCGGCGAATTCGACGAAGCGTCGCCTGAGGCCCCGGCCGTTGAGAGCCACACGACGGATTCTGAGTCGAGCGCGAGCGCGGCATCGATTGCCGCGGCGGTCGGCGCCCGCAGGGCTCTCATCGCAGCGCGCGATGTCCTGATCGCAAACGAGGATTTCCTCGGGAAGATGGACTCGGTCGCCGGCGATGGTGATCACGGAGTCGGCATGACCCGAGGTATCGGTGCCGCGGTTACCGCCGCCGGGGCGTCGTCGGGGGGAGTGGGCACGCTGATGCGTGCGGCCGGGGATGCCTTTGGGGACAAGGCCGGTGGTACGAGCGGCATGTTGTGGGGAGTCTTTCTCCGTGCCATCGGAGACAGCCTCGGTGATACCGACCCGGTGGATGCTTCCGGCGTCGCCCGGGCCATGAAATCAGGCCTCGAGGCGTTGCAGCGGATTGGTGGCGCCGAGGTCGGCGACAAGACAATGATCGACGCACTCGTGCCCTTCGTTGCGGAGCTCACCGACGGCGTCGAATCCGGCGTCGACGTTGCCTACGCCTGGGCCGATGCAGCCAAGAAGGCTGTTGAAGCAGCCGCGGAGACGGCAGACCTGGTTGCCCGCGTGGGCAGAGCGCGACCGCTGGGGGCGCGGAGTGTGGGCACCCCCGATCCTGGTGCGACGTCGATGGGGCTAGTCCTCACCGCGGTCCAGGATGCTGTTGCCGCCATCGGATCGTGCTGACGAGGGCCGGACGGAGCGACCAATGAACCACTACAGAATCGCCATAGGCTCCGACTCCGCGGCTTACGAGTACCGCTTGGCACTCGTCGCTGACTTGGAAGCAGACGACCGGGTCTCGACGTTGACGGATTTCGGTGTCACCGAGGATACGATGCAGGTTGCCTACCCCACAGTCGCAGTTGCCGTTGCGGAGGCGATAGCTGCCGGAGAGGCCGACAGGGGCATACTTCTGTGTGGCACCGGAATCGGCGTTGCGATTGCCGCAAACAAGGTCCCCGGCATTCGAGCAACGGTAGGTCACGACTCGTACAGCGTGGAGCGGTCCATCAAGTCCAACAACTGTCAGATCCTCACCTTGGGTCAGAGAGTGATCGGATTGGAGCTGGCACGGCGGCTCGTACGGGAGTGGCTGGGCTACGAATTCGATCCCACGAGTCCTTCCCAAGCCAAGGTGGCCGTTATCGAAGCCTACGAAAGCGACCACGGTGACGCGAACGCGATTGACTTGCTGTCGTCGAGCATCCAAGGGCTTTCCTGCGAAATCGACTGATGTGTCGACAACGTGATCGCAGGTTGCGCCGTTGAGGCTGTCTGGCGAGGCCGGTGTCACCGTAGCGTCCAATCCGGCTTCCCACCAAGAATGTGCACTATCACACTACAGATCTAACGGGCGGGCTCCGATAGACGGGTAGGAGGCGCAATGAACGTATGGCTTGTCATCGGAGTCGTTTACGCAGCGGTTGTCCTCTTCGCCCTGGCGCTGTGCCGGGTTGCCGCTCCGGTGCGTCGTGACGACAGCCAGACGGGCTCGTGTGTGACGACGCCCAGCAGCCAACGAGCCGAGTACGCAGCTACGCCGAACCGGGCGAGGTCGGCACGCCCATCGCCGCCGGTCGAGACGCGGCCACCACGCCATCCGGATCGTGTAACGGTGCGACGGCGCTCAGCGCGGAGGGTTCTCGCCCAGGTTGCTCGAAGGTCACAGAGATAGCCCGGCTTCAGCACTGTCGACACAGCACTGTCGACACAACACTGTCGACACAACACTGTCGACACAGCACCACGAGTTATCGGATCACGGCTGTCATGGAGAAGAGCCATCGCAGAGACGGGAAAGGCCGGTGACTGATGCCACCGGCCCTGGTCGGGACGGCCGGATTTGAACCGGCGACCTCATCGTCCCGAACGATGCGCGCTACCAAGCTGCGCTACGTCCCGAGAAGTGACGATTGTAGCGATCCCACAGGGCTGCGCCATCCCGTAAGACGGTCAAGGTCAACGTGGCATGTCGGAACGTTGTGGCGATGGCCCGGGGTGGATGCCACCGGGACGTATAGGATCGCTGTCGATGGATCAGCCCGACTTCTCTTCTCTTGCCTCGTTTCACACTCTCGGCGACGACCCGGTGCCTGCGGTCGTGGTCGACCTTGCCGCGGGTACAGACCTAGAACTCGTGTGGCGCAACGAGCTCGGAGGTCTGACGTTTCGGTTTGGTGATCGCTTTGTGAAGTGGAATCCGATACACACAGCCATCGACCTCGATCGCGAACGGGTGCGGCTGGAGTGGATCTCTCGACGGCACCCCGCCCCGAAGGTGCTGGCATTCGGAGCTACCGGCACCGAGCAATGGCTGGTAACCGCCGCGTTGCCCGGTAGCTACGCAGTCGGCGACACATGGCGAGCGCGCCGGGATGAGGCTATCTCTGCCATCGCGGCCGGTCTACGCGCCATGCATGCGATTCCGATCGACGACTTCCCGCCGGAATGGACCCGGGAGGTCTGGGTCGGACGGGAACCCGAGTCGGCTGGGTGGCGGCCGCCGGTTGAGCAGCCGGTTGTCGTCCACGGGGACGCATGTGCGCCGAACACACTGATCAACACTGACGGCGAATGGGCGGGGAATGTCGACTTTGGCGACCTCGCCGTCGGTGACCGTTGGGCGGACCTTGCGATTGCGTCGATGAGTCTCGATTGGAACTTTGGAGAGGGTCACCAGCAGGAGTTCTTCGCCGCGTACGGCATCGAACCAGATCCGGACCGGATCCGCTACTACCGCAAGCTGTGGGACCTCGAGTCGTGAGACCGGTGGGCCCTCACCCTCCAAGCCTCTACCCTCGAAGCCTCTACCCTCCAAGCCTCTACCCTCCAGCCTCTACCCTCCAACGCTCTCCACCCGGACGCGGTCTATGCGGTTGCGGTCCATCCGCATCACCACCAGCCGGAAGCCGTCGATGGTGAGCTGATGCCCGTCTGCCGGGATATGGCCGGCCGTTGCCAGGTACAGACCTCCGATCGTCGAATATGGGCCCTCAGGGAACTCGTGGTCGACCGCGTCGTTGAAGTCATCCATCGACAGCCGGCCGTCCGCCATCCAACGCTTGGGGCCGATTTTGACGATCGACGGCACTCCAGGGTCGTACTCGTCCTGAAGCTCACCCACCAACTCGGCGACCAGATCCTTGATCGTGATCAGACCCTCGACACCGCCGTGCTCATCCAGCACGAGAGCCAGCGTGAAACGCCGTGCTCTCATGTCTTGGAGCACCTTGAGCACGGGTGCCGATTCGGGGACGTAGGTCGGTTTTCTGATCAGGCCCGCTACTGCTTTTGGCGAAGGGTCCTCGCTGAGGCGCAACACATCCTTGACGTAGAGGATGCCGACGAGGTCATCGAGGCCGCCGCCGGTGACCGGGAACCGGGAGTGCGCAGCTTTGTTGACGGCATCACGCACGTTGTCAACTGTGACCGGGTCCCCGAGGGTGACGATGTCGACACGTGGTGTCATCACTTCCCGGACAGGGCGGTCGGCGAGGGTGAACAGGGCGTCGATGATCTCGCGTTCGGCGGCTTCGATCTCCCCACCCGCGGCGCTCAGCTCGGCCAGGGCAAGTATGTCGGCCTCGGTCACACCGCCGGCTCCGTCGTTTGACGAGATCCGGAATACGCGGAGCAAACCCCTCGTGATGGCGGTGAAAAATCGGGCGATCGGGCCAAGGACGAGCGAGAGCCGCCAGATTGTGGGGGCAACCGCAAGCGAGAACCGCTCCGGGTACCGGGCGGCGATCGTCTTGGGAGTGATCTCCCCGACAATGAGCACGACGATCGTCACCGTCAACGTCGACAGCCACGGCCCCCAGCGTTCACCGATCAGCGAGATGAACAACGTCGTCGTCACGGCGGCACCGAGAATGTTGACGAGGTTGTTCGCCACCAACAGCGTTGACAGTAGGCGATCGGGCTGAGAGACCAGCTGGGCTACCCGCCGTCCCCGCCTGCCGTGGTTCGAGATCTGGTGAACCCGCTCACGTCCGATCCCGATGAGGGCCGTCTCCGAGCCGGAGAAGAATCCGGATCCGATCGCGCAGATCGCAAGTATTGCGACATAGGCGATGTTGGTTGCGCTCATGGCATTGCGATCTTGAAGCCGGCCGACACTATCCGGCGATTGCTTTCTCGACGGCGGTTCGGAGATCGTGTGCGGAGAACGGTTTTACCACCCAGCCTGCCACGCCCGCCCGCTTGGCTAGGAACGAGTCCGCACTGCGATCGAGCAGCAGCACCACCGGGAGCTGGTCCTTCCCCGCCATCGCCGCCTCCTGATGAAGATCCCGGGCGATTGCCATGCCACCCATGCTTGCCACCTGGAGATCGACGACGAGTGCGTCGACCGGTTCGGTTTCGAGCAACTCACCGATGGTGGTCGGGTCGCTGTGATCGACGAGGACGAACTCCGGCTCGGTGAGGGCGGCGTGAACTTCGTTGCGTGCCCAGGCTTCGTCCGCGATGACGACAATTCGTGATGCCATGCAGAAAGGGTAGCGCGCGGGATGATCCCGGCGGCAGCAGAGATGGGTACCATGACCGGCCGTGTTGAGACGCGCCCCTCTTCTCCTATTCCTGCTGAGCACGGTCGTGGCTGTTGCCCCGGCGTCGGCTCAAGAGCCCGACGCGGGCCCGGTGGCGGTAGCCGACGTGCGTGGGCCGCTCGACCAGCGTGCCCTCGACTTCCTGGAGAACGTCGTTCGCAACGAGGATGCCCAACTGATCGTGCTCAAGGTCGACAACGCCGGAATAGCGTCGGGGGATCTCCAGCCACTGCTTGCGGGTATTGAGGAGTCGGTGACCCCGGTCGTCGTGTGGGTGGGCCCCCAGGGGGCCGTCGCGTACGGTGACACGGTCCTGATCCTCGATGCAGTGTCGATCGCCGGCGGCGCACCCGGGGCGAGCTACGGTTTCTCCGGCTCAGACTCGGATGAACACGTGATCGAGGTGGACGACAACTCCCCAGAGTTCATAGTGCAGCCGAGCATCGGGCAGTTCATCGCTGCGCTCGACGGGAGGGAGGTGCAGACCGACGACGGCCTTGTAGTGCTGGAGACGGCGAGGGAAGTGACAGGGGAAGATGGCGGAATTGCTATCACCACCTCTGTCGACGTCCGGTTTCTGAAGCCGTCGCTGCTGACACGGTTTCTTCGGCTCGGCACCCGGCCCGATGCTGCGTTCTTCTTCTTGCTGGCCGGGTTGGCGGCTGCAGCCTTTGAGTTCTACGCCGCCGGCGCCGGGGTCGCTGCCGCCGTCGCCGCACTTTCGCTGTTCCTGGCCGGTTACGGCTTCGCCACGCTCCCGATGAATTGGTGGGCGGTGGTTGCCGCCGTGCTCGGTATCGGTCTCTATACGTGGGACTTTCAACGACACGAACTCGGCATACGGAGCATCGCAGGGACCTTGCTCATGTTCTGGGGAGGCATCGCCTTTGTCGGCGGCACGTCACAGCTTGGAACGAGCTTCTGGGCCGTTCTCCTGACCGTGATCGGAATCTCGCTCTTCTACTTGTTTGCGATGACGACGATCGTCCGCTCTCGATTTGGCACACCGACCATCGGAAGGGAGCACCTGGTTGGAGCGGTCGGGACCGTTGAGACGACACTCGCCCCCGATGGCGTGGTCGTGATCGAAGGCGCCAAATGGCGCGCAAGGGCCCATCGGGCATCGGAAGTCCTACCAGGAGAGGAGATCAAAGTACTCTCCGTGGAGGGAATCACACTCCAGGTGGCGAGACGAGAAATCGCGAAATCCTAGCCTGGATTTTCCCATGATATTCCTGGCGTGAGTTAGATCACATGTCTAGCGTCCAAGACCCTGTTTGCTCGCATGTCACATGTTGCGGAGGAGGATTGCGTGGAGGAGTTTGTGACGTCGATTGACCGTTCTTGGCAGCCGGTGGCCCTATGTCGGGGGAATCACTCGCACCTCTTTTTCCCCCCGACGACTTCAGAACGTAAGGAGGAGCGGGAGCGACGGGAGTTGCGAGCCAAGGCGGTGTGCCGGGTATGCCCGGTGCAAGCCGATTGTCTCAGCTACGCCATCGAGTCGACCGAGCAGTACGGTATCTGGGGCGGCTATACCGAGACCGAGCGTCGCCAGCTCCCCATGAGAAAACGGGTCGCCGCCGCCGTCTGACCCAACCACAGCCCCCACCAAAGGCCTCCGGCCACCTTTTCCAGCCGTGGGACTGCGTCTCATCTCCGGACCACTCGCAGGTCACCGCGCCGGCGCGTAAGCCCGTGTTTGTCGAACCACTCGAGGAGGGGAACTGCCTGGCGCCGGGTCACTCCGATGAGGTCACGGAACTCGGCGACGGTGAACTCGCCCGCCATCGTCCTGAGCGCGGTAGTGATCTCTTCGATCTGCTGCGGCAGGTATACGAGATCATCCGAGACCCTCACGAGCTTGTCGTCTCTGACAAGAGCGTGAAGCAGTTCTCGGCTCAGACCCAGCTGATCGGCCCTAGGCACGCCGGGACCGGCGCGCAGGGTTTCCTGGGCATCCTGCCACGCCCGCTCTTCCTCGGTGGACAGACCGGGCTCAAAGCCGGCGGTTCGGATGGTTGCGCCTTCGTCGACGAGGTCGGGTGTGCCCGCAACGACGAGCGCTATCGATGCGACGGGCACACCGAGCGTCGTGGCTAGCTCCGCTTTGAGTATTCCGGGTCGTAGACGGTGGTTTCTCTGGTAGTCCGTCACCGCGGTCGCGATCGAATCGAGCAACCCTGCCGCGGCGGCGTCCGCCATCGCCATGGTGGCGGTGGTGTACACGGTCTGGGGTGTGCCACCACCGGAATCCCTGCGCAGCTCGTCGAGATCTGCCGTGCCGCGACCCGCAAGCAGCACATCGGCGATGCGATCGGGCCCTTGTGAGACGGCATCGACCAGGGCCCGTGCCCCCTCCAACGCTCGTCTGGGAGAACGCGAGGGACGTGGGTCGAGCACAACACCCCCGCCAACCACAGCGCGCCGGCCTGTTTCGCGGATGATGAACCGGTCGCCGGCACGCACCGGGATCGCAGCGCGCAACCGCACCATGCCAAGCCCAGGGTCGAGGACCCGAAGCCGGACAGGCCACGAACCACTACCCAGATGCAGGTGATATGCACCTCGATCCGTTAGCTCCTCGTCGAGAGTCCGGACCGGACGCAGGCTCACCAGCAGCCGGTCGCTCGTCGACACCGACTCAGGCCGAGCCAGCAGCATTCCTCGCGCCGCACTCTCGATACCGGTAAGGTTCAATGCCGTGCGGCTCCCGGGAACCACAGACGTGACGGGCTTGTCATGGTGCTGAAGCCCACGGACGCGCACCGGGATAGCTCCCGGCCATAGCATCAGCTCATCGCCTGCTGTCACCGTGCCACCGGAGAGGGTGCCGGTGACGACGAGTCCCGCGCCGCTCTTGTGGAAGGATCGATCGATCCACAGTCGGGGACGGCCGAGGTCAGCCGGTTCGCCGGCATCACGCAGCCGGGTGGCGATCGTCGCCTCCAACTCGTCCATGCCCGCTCCGGTGACTGCCGACACCCGGACAATCGGCCAGCCAGCCAATCTCGTATTCTCCACCCGTTCGAGCACGTCGAGTTCGGCTAGATCGATCGTGTCACCATCAACAAGGTCGGTCCTGGAGAGTGCTATGACCCCGGCGCGCACCTCGAGCAGATCCAGTACGGCTACGTGCTCTTCGGTCTGGGGCATCCACCCTCCGTCGGCGGCGACAACCAGTAGCGCCACATCGACGGCGCCCATCCCGGCGAGCATGTTCTTGACAAACCGTTCGTGGCCGGGCACGTCGACAAACCCGACGTCGAGCCCGCCGATGTCCCGCCATGCGAAGCCAAGATCGATGGTCAGCCCGCGTTCTTTCTCCTCGGCCCAGCGATCCGGGTCGCGGCCGGTCAGCGCTTCGATCAGTGTCGACTTGCCATGATCGACATGACCGGCGGTTGCAACGATCGGCATCTCAGGTGAGCGCTGCGGCTACGTGCTTGTCGTCTTCCGGATCGACCGTACGCAGGTCGATGACCAGGGTGCCTGCGAGACGTCGGCCGAGGATCGGTGGCGATGCGTGCAGTAGACGGGCAAAGAGCTCGTCGGCGCCGTCGAACCGGAGGTTGGGAGACGGGATTGCCTCACCTGGAACCGAACCCGCACCGGGCAGCGACTCGCCACGGACGAGATCAGCGTCTCTCCCCAAGGCGTCGAGGAGGCGCCTGTGGCGTCCCTCCAACTCGTCGTATCCGAGCGACACCATCGTCCAGAAGGGAACCTCCGCTCCGCGGTCGTCGGCATAGAGCTCCAGCGTCGCCGCCAATGCCGCGTGAGTGGGCCCGTCGATTCGTACTGCCCTGGCCAACGGATGCTTGGCCATCTTCTCGACTAGGTCCGCCCGGCCGAAGGCAATGCCCGACTGAGGTCCGCCGAGCAGTTTGTCGCCCGAGCACAAGACCAGGTCGGCGCCCGTCTCGAGCGACTGGCGCACCGCCGGCTCATCGGCCAGCCAGGATGGTGCGCCGCCGGGAAGCCACGGCACCGTGGCGTCGAGAAGTCCGCTGCCGACGTCCGCTATCAGCGGGACGTTGTGGCTCTTGGCAAGGTCGGCCAACTCTTCGAGCGACGCCGATTCGGCGAACCCCTGGACGCGGTAGTTGGATGGATGGACCTTGAGGATCGCCGCGGCGGACTCGACCTCTCGCTCGTAGTCGGCCAACCGGGTGCGATTGGTGGTCCCCACCTCCACGAGCTTGGAGCCTGAAGCCGCCATAAGCTCGGGCAAACGGAACGAGCCGCCGATCTCGATCTCCTCCCCCCGGGACACGATCACGTTGCCGTGGCCGGCAACTGCCGCAAGCGAAAGCAGCAGCGCACCTGCATTGTTGTTAACCGCCAGGCCGGCTTCCGCTCCGGAGACCGCACACAGAAGCTGTCTCCCATATGCCGCCCTGCTCCCGCGCCGGCCTGTTGTGGTGTCGAGCTCGACGTTGCCGTAAGCGACCGCAGATCGCAGCATCGCATCGACGGCAGGGGCGGGTAGTACCGCTCGACCGAGGTTGGTGTGGAGCAACACCCCCGTCGCGTTGATGATCCGGGTGGGCCGGCTCGCAGCGACCAGCTCGGCGGCCGCCACTGCCGTTGCCAGCGCATCGGCAGAGCCGCCGTTGTGGATCTCGTAGCGGGCGGAATCGATGGCGGCGCGGGCGATCCCGACCGCAAGCTGTCTGGGGAGGCCGACCGCTGCCACCCGGGCGGTCAGATCGTCGACACGGGGAAGGTCCTTCAGCTCCATGTCTGGCAGAGCCTACCCATGCCGGTATGCTCGGTGTATGCGTCCCGGAACCATTCTCTTTTTTGCTTTCCTCATAGTGCCTCCGGTTGAGATCGGCTTGTTCGTCGTTGTCGGCAGCCGGATAGGCATCTGGCCGACGATGGCGATCGTCCTGCTCACTGCCGTCCTAGGCGCAAACCTCGTGTCCCGCCAGGGGAGAGGTGTGCTTGGGCAGATGCGCACCGAGTTCGCTTCCGGCCAGTTTCCAGCGAGGACGCTGGCCCACGGTGCGATGATCCTGATAGCCGGGGCCCTGCTGCTAACGCCCGGCTTTCTCACAGACGCCATCGGGTTCTCACTGCTGTCGGCACAGGTGCGCGAGGTGATCCGCAAGTGGGGTGTGCGCCGCTGGACTGGCCGTGTGACCGTTCTGTGACCGAGACCCGTCCTTCAGCAACGGTTTGCGTCCTGCATCAGGGCGGTGCAGGTGTCGAGGTGCTGATGGTGCGCCGCAGCGAGTCCGCCAAGTTCATGGCGGGGGCCTGGGTTTTCCCAGGGGGAGTCGTCGATCCTGAGGATCACGAGCCCAGAAATATCGCGTTAATCGAGAATCCTCCCCCGGACCCTGAGATTGGGCCCTGGTTGGCCGCGGCGTTCCGCGAGGTTGTCGAGGAGACAGGGCTCTGGCTCACCGAGCCACTACTGGTCGAGCAGCTCGACGGCAGATCCGTGTTCGACATCGCCCGGCGACAGCAACGACTATTTGCGGGGGGACGGGCCGCATACTTCGCCAACTGGGTGACCCCGACATTGGTGCCGGTGCGGTTCGATGCCCGGTTCTTCATGGTGGCGGTTGCCGCACGGCCCGTGCCTCAACCCGACGAGGTCGAGATCGACGCCGCCGTGTTTGTCTCTCCTGCCGAGGCGTTGCGGCGATCCGTCTCGGGAGACTGGCTCGTGCCTTTCCCGACCCAGCGGACCCTGCATCAGCTGGAGAGCTTCACGTCGGTTGACGCCGCTATCGACGAGTGGCGCAACCGGACGCCGGAGAGGATCCAGCCGCGTCTGGCTGTGTGCGATGATGGAGCACTCGAAGTGGTTATGCCCGGCGAGCCCGGCTTCGACGAGTTGCAGGACGCTGAGCCCGATCCCGATGTGTTGGCTCGGGCCGCTCAGGCCGCTGCCGGCAAGGGCAGTCCGGTTGTGGAGGTAACGGGTGACAAGGATTGAACGTGTGCTGGCACCAAACCCGGGGCCATTCACCGGCCCGGGGACCAACACCTACGTCATCGAGTCCGGCGGCAATGCCGTTGTGCTTGACCCCGGCCCGGTGATAAGGGAGCACCTCTCCGCCATCCATCTTGCCCTCACCGGGCTCGACCCCGTTGCAGTTGTGGTGACGCACACCCATCCGGACCATGCCCCGGCGGCCAACGAGTTGGGTCGGGAACTCGAGGTTCCGGTTCTGGGTTTCGCCCCCGGACGCGACTTCACCCCGACCGATCTCCTTGACGACAATGCCGAGGTCACATTCGGAGAGGACCGGCTGATTGCGGTCCACACCCCCGGCCATACTGCCGACCATCTCTGTTTCCGGCTCGGCAACCTTCTGTTCACCGGAGATCACATAATGGGAGGCTCGACCGTGATCATCGAGGACGCGGCCGCGTACTCGAGGTCGCTGGAGAGAGTCGGCGCGTTGCACCCGGAGCGTCTCTATCCCGGTCACGGACCGGAGCTGCCCGACGCTATGGCCGTGATAGGCGAATACATCGCCCACCGCTTGGAGCGGGAACAGCAGATTGTGACCGCGATCGATGAAGGGGCGCTGACCATCGGTGAGATAGTCGATGTGGTCTACGCCGGGCTAGATCCATCGCTGCAATTGGCTGCAACTATGCAGGTTCACACCCAGCTGATCAAGCTAAGGGACGAAGGTCGAGTATCTTTGGGCGGCGGAGGCGCCCACAGCGCTACGGTCGTCAAGCGTGCGGAGAGGCCGTGAACCTGGCCAGGTCAAGTCAACTCGGCTCGGCTGCTCGCTATCTGATAGCGGCGGCCGTTTTTCTGATTGCCGTTGTGCCGGCGCTGACCGCCACTGCACGGCTCCAGGTAACGCCGGAGGACATTGCCGAGGCCGATGCCCGGCGGCGAGAAGTCAGCGCCGAACTCGAAGCAACTACGATCGAGTACGACAATGCGATCAATCGGCTGCTCGAGTTGGAGACGACTCTCACCGCGCTTGGCTCCGATATCGCCGATCTGGAACGCGAGCTTGCCATTGCCCGTGTTGGTGCCCGGGAGATCGCGACGCAGCGCTACATCTATGCGGATTCCGGCCAGTCGGCGCTCTTTGATGCGGTTTCTATCGAAGACATGAATCTGCGTTCCAGCTATCTCGATCGGATCAGCCGGGAAGGAACCGACATCATCATCAGGATGAATGCGCTCGAGGGCAACTACAACCAGCAGCAGACGCTCCTCGCCAGCGCAGTCGAGCAGCAACAAGCAACCAACGTCGTCCTCGAGGCGATGGCAGACGACATCCTCAGCCGTCTCGAGGCCGCCGACGACGAGTACGACGCGGTCGTTTCCGCCTACGAGACGCAGGAGGCGGAGCGTCGTGCCCGTGAGGAAGCCGAGCGCAAGGCCCGTGAGGAGGAAGAGAGACGGCTGGCGGCGCTGGCCACCTCTACAACAGCGGGTCCTGCAGCGGTGACAACGACGACAACCACGACGCCGCCGTCCGACACGACCGAACCACCCCCGGCGAACGGAACCCTGGTCTGTCCGGTGGCTGGGGCGGTCAGCTACACCGACACGTGGGGCGCGCCAAGGTCCGGCGGCCGGTCGCACAAGGGTGTCGACATGATCGCAGCGCGGGGTACCCCGGTCGTTGCGCTCGAGTCCGGCACGATCCGCCGGATGGGCAACGGTGGGTTGGGTGGTATCACCATATATCTCACGGGTAACAGTGCTGATGAGTACTACTACGCCCATCTCGACGGCTGGGCGGACGGGTTGTCCACCGGTCAAGCGGTGTCGGCCGGTGAGTTGATCGGCTATGTCGGCAGTACCGGCAACGCCTCGTACACCCTCCCCCATCTGCACTTTGAGTATCGCCCAGGGTCCGGTTCCGCAGTCAACCCCACCCCCCTGGTCGACAGCCTCTGCCGCTGACGCTAGATCCCGTTGTCCCAGCCCTCGGGCCTGCGCTTCTTGGCCAACTTGGAGACGACGAGGTGATATGACTCGTCGATGGCGTCGCGCACCTCGCCGTCGGGAATATCACCATTCAGTTGCAGGGTGTTCCATCCTGACCGACCGATGTAGGCCATGACCGATGCGTCGTCCGGGTAGCGAAGCAGCCACTCATCGGCCTCGTCCCGGCTCACCCCGCATTTGATGCCGACCGCAGTGTCTCCGATGAAAGCGAAAATCTTCTTGTCGACCTTGGCGACCGTGTCGTCGTCCCACGGCTCATCCCGCCACGCCCCCGGTTTCGCCAGACAGTACGCAAGCAGATCGTCAAACGTCATCTTCACCAAGCTACCAGCCGGCCGAGCGGGACACACCGCTTGGTGCGAGCACGGCCCTGCGTAATAGGGTACGTGGGAAGCAGTTATGAGGCTGGTGTGAAAGCAACCGTGGCGGCTCGCCCTACCGACAATCCGGCGCTTACGGCGACGCAAGCGAGCCGGAACAGGCGATTCACGCCAGCCTCCTAGCTCAGTTGGGCGAGTTGCTCGGCGACCAGGATGAGACGGGCCGAGCAGCTGTCGTCTTGGATCGGGGGGAGCAGCTCGGTCAAGGCCTTGGCGGCTGCAATGATTGCGACCCCGGACGGCGAGTCCGGTTCTGTGGCAACGACCGGTTTGCCTGCATCTCCGCCCTCGGCGACACGGGGATCGATCGGCACCTGACCCAACAGCTCGACACCGAGATCGTCGGCGAGTGTCTGGCCACCACCCGACCCGAACAGTGGATAGTGCTCTCCATCGGGGGCGGTGAACCCGGACATGTTCTCGACGACTCCGATCACCGGCATGTGGGAACGGCGTGCCATGTCGGCGACCCGCGCCGCCACCTTCTGGGCCGCCAGTTGTGGTGTCGTCACCACCACCATCTCGGCTTGTGGCAGCAACCGGGCCAAAGCCATCTGTACATCGCCGGTGCCCGGCGGCATGTCGAGGAGGAGGTAGTCCAGATCCTGGTCCCAGGCGACGTCCCGAAGGAACTGTTCGACGGCCTTCGACAGCATCAGCCCTCGCCACATGAGGGCCGTGTCCTCGTCGTCGAGCAGCAGCCCGGTCGAGACGACTGTGATGCCGTGACTTTCGACGGGAACGATCTTGCGATCGTCGCCGGCTTCGAGGCGTTGGCCGCCGAGTCCGAGAATGCGTGGAATCGAGAACCCCCAAATGTCGGCATCGAGCAGCCCAACCTTGTGACCTTGCGCCGAAAGCGCCAGAGCCAAGTTGGCGCTGAGCGACGACTTGCCGACGCCGCCCTTGCCGCTCGACACCGCAACCACTCTGGTGTTGGGGTGGACCATCGTCGGCTCGGCTTCCTCACGGGCGCGCCTGCGGGCACGGTTCATCAGGGCGGATCGCTCCTCCTGGCTCATGGCGCCGACTTCGATCGCCACTTCCTCGACCCCGGGGACCGCCTTCAGCTTGCGAACGACCTCTTTTTCGATCTGGTCACGCAATGGACAGGCCGCGATGGTCAAGGCGACACGAACCGTGACGTGGCTGCCGTCGATCCGGACATCCTTGACCATGCCGAGATCCACGATGTCGGCGCCAAGTTCGGGGTCCATCACCCGCTTTAAGGCTGACTCGATTTCCGTCATCTGAACCATGGATAGAAGCGTAGACTGCCCGCTAGAGACGAAATGACCTATCGTCGTAGTATTAACTACGCAATAATGGTTCGCATTGTCAGCAACCTGTGGAGAGCAACATGATCACGAACGACGAGACCACCGCCCTCCAGGGCGTGACCCTCAGCAGCAGCGCCGCCGCCAAGGTCCAGGAGTTGATCCAGGCCGAGGGTGACACCGCATTGTCGCTGCGTCTCGCCGTCCGTCCGGGTGGCTGCTCAGGCTTTTCGTACGACATGTATTTCGATGCAGCGATCGATGACAACGACATCGTCAACGAGACCGATGGCGTTCGTGTGATAGTCGATGCGGACAGTGCGACGATGGTCAAGGGTGCCACAATCGATTTCCGTGACGGCGGCCTCCAGGGATCAGGCTTTGCCATCAACAACCCGAACGAGCAACGCTCCTGTGGCTGCGGCCAGTCCTTCTGCTGAGCCGATCACCTTGACTATTTACGGCACCGCCACCGGATAACTCGCGCCCGAGGTCGTAGCAGTACCCTGTCGGGATGGGTACACGTGGTGGGGGTTGTTCGAGGGTCGGGATCATTGTGATCCTCATTCCCCTGATTCTGGTCGGCTTGGCGTTCTTTGTCCCAAACCTGGCGCGTGTCCTGACACATGACACTGTCGAAGGCCGCGTCGTCGATCTCATACCCAGCGTCGATTCTGACGACGACACCGTTTATGCCCCCGTCTACGAGTACCAGGTGGGCGGTCGATCGTATCGACACCGGTCGCAAGTGAGTCTAGGCGGCCTGCTGGTTCCCGACATCGGTGACGGGAGGTCGATTCTCTACAACCCGGACGACCCGGACGACGCCAGGGTCAAGAATCTTGTCCTTCTCCTTGTGCTCCCCGGAGCGCTCCTGGGCGTACCGCTGCTGATCTTCATTGTGTTGATCGTCGGTTCAGCACGACGCGTTCGGCGACAACGGCATGGCGATGAGTGGCCGGCGACCGATGCTCCGCCGTCTTGGGAGCCTCCGGCCGACCTGATCGAACCACAGCGCGGGACCGTCACCGCGACGTTCATGGGAACAGAGACATCACCGATGGACGACCGCGGCAATGTGCGCTACCGCATCCGTGCCCGTGCCGAGATCGACGGTGTCACACATCGGTTTCACAGCGAATGGCTCGACGAGGATCCGACGCTCGATCTGATGCAGTTAGGCAACGAGGTGGAGGTGAGGTTCGATCCCGCCGACCCCGGCACATACGAGGTGATCGTCCCCCACTAGCCTGTTCGACCCGAGACCCTGGAGGTGGCGATGCCCAAGAAGATCCTCGATGCCCCGAGTGGACCCCACCCGGTCGGCCCGTACTCCGTTGCAACCGAGGCGAACGGCTTTGTGTTCATCTCGGGCCAGGGTGGGATGGACCCGGCCACGAACAGCATCGTTGCCGGTGGAGTTGAGGCCGAAACAGAGCAGGTAATGGAGAACATCGGTGCCATTCTCTCCGATGTGGGTCTCACCTACTCAGACATCGTCAAGACGACGATCTTCCTCGCAGACATGAACGACTTCCCGAGGGTCAACGAGATCTACGGGAGGTATGTGGCGGATGCCAAGCCCGCCCGATCCACGGTTCAGGTCGCCGCGCTGCCGCTCGGGATCCAGGTCGAGATCGAGATAATCGCAGCTCGATGATGGCTAGTAGCGTTGAGGTGTCGTTTCTCGAGGAGGTCAACCGTGAATCGTGACCAGATTCTGCTTGCGCTTGGGCTGGACGATGTCAATGCCGGTGCCTATGCCGCCGGATGGCTCGACACCGGCGGTGACCTTCTCACCAGTTATGACCCGTCGACCGGGAACCCGATTGCTTCGGTCCGCCAGGCTACGGTGGACGACTACGAGCAAGTCGTCGCCAACTCCACCGAAGTTTTTGGAGAGTGGCGAATGCTCCCCGCCCCGGAGCGGGGCCAGTACGTGCGGAGGCTCGCCAACGCACTGCGCGAGTACAAAGAGCCGCTCGGCTCGCTTGTCTCATATGAAATGGGCAAGATCAGGGCCGAGGGAGAAGGCGAAGTCCAGGAGATGATCGACATCGCCGACTTCGCGGTCGGTCTCTCCCGGCAGCTGTATGGGTTGACGATGACCTCTGAGCGGTCCCGGCATCGCATGTACGAGCAGTGGCACCCTCTCGGACCCGTCGGTCTGATCACCTCGTTCAATTTCCCGGTCGCTGTGTGGAGCTGGAATGCGTGTATCGCATCGGTCTGTGGTGACACGATGGTCTGGAAGCCTTCGAGCTCGACACCCCTCACCGCCCTGGCGGTCACCAGGATCGCCGCGGAGGTCATGGAGGGATCCGGTTTCGAGGGTGTCTTCAACTTGGTTGTCGGGTCCGGCCGTACGGTTGGTGACACCATGATCAACGACCGGCGTGTCCCGCTCATCTCCGCCACCGGTTCCTGCGGTATGGGCGAGAAGGTCGGCACCGCTGTTGCCAGCCGACTCGGCCGTTCGCTACTCGAGCTCGGCGGCAACAACGCCATCATCGTCATGGACGACGCCGACGTGGACCTGGTGACCCGCGGGGCCCTGTTTGCAGCGGTCGGAACGGCAGGGCAGCGGTGCACTTCCCTACGCCGGCTGATCATGCATCGGGGCATCTCCGATCAGGTGAGCAAGCGACTTGTCGAGGCCTATGCCAGGGTCCCGATCGGCGATCCGCTCGATGACGGCGTCCTGATGGGACCACTGATCGACCAGAGCGCGGTCGACACATTTGCAGCTGCCGTGGGTATCGCACAAGAGCAGGGTGGCGAGGTGCTCTCCGGCGGCAACGTGCTCGACCGGAAGGGCCATTTCGTCGAGCCGACGCTGATCAAGATGCCGGCCGGTGCGCCGATCCTCGATGTCGAGACGTTCGCTCCGATCCTCTACATCATCGAGTTTGACCAGCTCAGCGAAGCGGTGGCAATCAACAACGGCGTCAACCAGGGCCTGTCGTCGGCAATCTTCACCGATTCGATGAAGTCGGCTGAGAGATTCCTATCCCACGAGGGATCCGACTGTGGCATTGCCAACGTCAACATCGGCACGTCCGGCGCCGAGATCGGTGGTGCGTTCGGCGGTGAGAAAGAGACCGGCGGTGGCCGGGAGTCGGGCTCGGACGCCTGGAAGGCATACATGCGCCGCCAGACGGTCACCATCAACTGGGGCGATGAGCTGCCGTTGGCCCAGGGCATCGAGTTCGGGTAGGCCGGGCCCTCACCGGCGCGTCACGAAGTTGACGACCCGGCCGGGCACAATGACCACACGTTGTGTCTCAGATTCCACGGGGACTCCGGGAACCATCTCGCGCGCCAGACCGGTCGTGTGCTCTTCGCTCGCACCAGCCGGCGCGGTTATCACCCCGCGCAGCCTGCCATCGACCTGAACCGCCATCTCCACGTCCGCGATCGAACTCTCGGCGGCGACCGGCCATGGCTGGGTGTGTACCGAGAAGTCTTCGCCCATCCGGTGCCATAACTCCTCGGCCAGGTGCGGGGCGAAAGGGGCAAGCATCCGAACCAGGGCATCCAACGCCTGCGCCGAGCCGGCCTCGGCGGAAAGCTCCATCAGACGTGCAAGCGCCACATTGAACGAGAACCTCTCCAACGCGTCAGTGACTGCGGTGATCGCTCCTGAGAGCGCCGGCTCACCGGCGCCACGCTGGTCGGGTGCTTCGACGAGCTGCCAGCACCGGGCGAAGAACCTCTCGATACCTGCGATCGTGTTGTCCGAGAACTCACCACCTTTCTCCCACGGTGCCGAGAACATCAGTGCACATCGCAGCACGTCGATCCCGTGGTCGTGGACGTACTCATCGGGTGACACGACGTTGCCGCGGCTCTTTGACATCTTGGCGCCGTCCAGGATGATCAGACCACCGATCCGTATCCGGGGGATCGGCTCGTCGAAGGGAACCAGACCGAGGTCGTACATGGCCATGGTGATGAACCGGGCATAGAGATGGTGTCGCTGCACATGCTCGGAGCCGCCGGCGTAGAAGTCGACCGGCAAGACGTCCCGGGTCCGGCCGGGGTCCCAAGGCCGGTCATCGAACTCCGTCGACGGGTAGCGCAGGAAGTACCACGCCGAGTCGAGGAAGGTGTCGCTGACATCGCTCTCCCGCATCGCTGGCTCCCCGCATTCCGGGCATCTGGTATGCAGCCAATCCGGGACTTTCGCCAGGGGTGAGACCCCGGTGGGCCGGAAGTCGGCGACGTCCGGTAGCAGAACCGGCAGCTCGTCCTCGGGCACAGCTACCGGGCCGCAATCCCGGCAATGGACGATCGGTATCGGTGGTCCCCAGTATCTCTGTCTCGAGATGAGCCAATCGCGCAGTCTGTAGCGAACGGCCGGTCGTCCTACCCGGCCCGCAGATTCGGCATCTAGCAATGGCGCATCCGAGATGGACAGACCCATCTCCTCGGCGAGACGGCGGTCACGCTCGTCGTGTGCGGGAACGCCCATGACCGCACCGGTTCCATACGAATCGACTACATACTCGGCCCCAACTACGGGGAGAGAGACTCCACTGGTGGGATGGGGACGAGTCGATCCAACCGCGGGATGACCGGCGGGCACCGCGATGAAGGTGACAGCGGGAAGTGTCTCAGGTCGGGTGGTGAAGACCGTGAGGTCGCCAAACTCGATCTCCCTTCCTTCCGACCTGCCGATCCACTGTCGTTGCAGGCGCTTGGATCGCTCCGGCCAGTCGAGGGCGTCGAGACCATCCAGCAGACGGTCGGCATACTCTGTAATCCGCAGGAACCACTGGGTCATGACCCGCTCGGTGACCTGGGAGTCACATCGCTCACACACCGTCCCGTCGTTCTCGGTCTGCTCGCGGGCCAGGACCGTCAGACATGAGGGGCACCAGATGACCGGAGCCTCGGCCCGGTACAGCAGTCCGGTCTCAAACAGCCGGATCAGGATCCACTGGGTCCACCGGTAATACTCGGGCCGGCTGGTGTCCACGACCCGAGACCAATCCCAGCAGGCACCGATGTGCGAGAGCTGATCACGGTACCGGGCAGTGGTCCGCTCGGTGAGCTCCGCTGGATGCTTCCCGACCGTGATTGCGTAGTTCTCGGTGTGTATACCAAAGGCGTCAAACCCGATCGGCTGGAACACCTCATCGCCACACATCCGCCGGTAGCGGCCGTAAGCATCGACTCCCACGTAGCGGAACACATGACCGACGTGTAAGCCCTCAGCGGAGGGATACGGGAACTCAACCAGGTTGTAGAAGACCCGGTCGGGGTCGACCGTGTCGAGGTCGACGCGGCCTAGCGCCGCGGCGTCCCATTCCTTGCGCCATCGCGCCTCGATGTCTCGTACGGAGTAGGGCATCTCCATGAGAGCGGTCCCTCCGTTCGTGTCCGGCGATTCATCTTGTGTCTCCTCTCGAGAAACAGAAAACCTCCCAGCCCGGGGCACAGGAGGTTTAGCGCAGACCGCAGCAGTCTGCGCTACGTGAGCAGAAGTCGCGTGTTTGTCGTCGGCTTCATGGCCTCAACTCTAGCGCTGCCGGTCGATCGAGGCAGACCGATCCTGTCGAACAACGACGATCGCCGCTCGTCCTTCCCCCCCTCGCCCGGCAGCCACGCATTGTCCCCCTTCCAGGGGGACGAGGAGCGCAGCGACGGAGGGGGTGGCTGTGGTCTCTCAGCCATTAATGAGGCCCTCATCCCCCTTCGCTTCGCTCGGGTACTTCTCCCAGGGGGAGAAGAATGTCCTGCCTCATCCCCTTCGCTTCGGCAATGTCACCGCAGGTGCCACGACCTCTTACCCAAGGGAGCGGACAGGCGAGGCATCTCGGGAGCCGATACGTTGGCGAGGCAGGTGTGCCACGACATTCCTCTCCCTTCGGGAGAGGACAGCCGAGCGCCAGCGAGGCAGGTGAGGGGGTCTTCAAATCCGGACCTTGAATTCATGAGGCCCTCATCCCCCTTCGCTTCGCTTGGGTACTTCTCCCAGAGGAAGAAGAATGCGTGGCTCATCGCCCTCGCTGCGCATCGTCACCGCAGGTGACGCCACTTCATCCCAGGGGGAGAAGAATGCCGTGGCTCCCGGTTCGTCCTTTCCCCCTCGCCCGGCCCAGACCCCCTACCTGAGAGGAACCCTCCCCCCTCGCCCGGCAGGGCCGGACGATCCGCCCGAAATGGGGGGTGGCTGCTTGAACAACTGCGGTCGCCGTTCGTCCTTCCCCCCTCGCCCGGCCAGAGGCCGTTCGATCCCCCCGAGATGGGGGGATGGCTGCTTCTGTCCAGGCCCGCGTTGTCTTTACCGACTCATGGATCGCGCAGCTACGAACGCACGTCCGCGTTTTCCGGCCCATTTGAGCTGTTCCCACCGCGCAAGGAGCCGGTCCTGCAGTGACGAGCCCCGAGAGCGAGTCTCGTAGCCCAAGTCACGGAGTAGATCACCGGCGATCGCCTCGAACACCGCGATCTCTGAGTCTGTCATCGCCTCCGACCAGTCACGTGTGCCCTGTGTCGGCGGGCGTGCCACATTGCGGAATGCATCCGGCTCGTGGGAGCCGGCTACGAACCGATCCGCACTCTCGTGGTAGCGCAACATCTCCGGCTTCCACGACAGGTCGAGAAAGGCGCAGATCCGGCGCACCTCCGCTTCGGTGTCGGCCACGAGATCCTCGTAGCGAACCTCGGCGTACCGAGTCGGCCCCAGTTCCTTGCCGGCCCGGCGGCCGCGACTCACCCTGGACCGCCAGTAGAGAGCTCCCTCGGCAATGGTGGATGGCCCCCATGGGCGTTCGAGATAGCTGAGCGCGACGTTGCGGCCGTCGCGGATAACGTTGACGAATCGAGCCTCGGGGAAGAGTCGGGCCAGTTGGGGGATCTGGATGATGTACCCGGGCGTCTTGTCTCCGTACAGTGGCTTGCCCTGTCCCTGTGCCCAGAGCGAGAAGACCGCTCGCACCGCATCGGGCAGGTTATCCGGCGGGTCCGCCGATAGCGCAGCCTCCACGTCGTCACGCGACAGGTTCATCCGGCGGTAGTTCGAGTTCTTATAGATCGTCTCGACAAACCGCCCGAGGTCGAATCCTCCCCGGTTGAGCGTCTTCTGCTTGCGTGCCACGGTACCTGTGAACTGCGGCTCATGGGCCATCGCCAGGTCGGGGTGGGCGTCGAAGATGGTTCTGAGCAATGTCGTCCCCGATCGGCCGCTGCCGACAAATACGGGGAACACGTCTTGACGGGCCACCTCAGATGACTTCTAGTTCCCTGAGGATGCGGGCGAACTCCGCGCCGACCGGCTTCATCCCTTCGACGGTGAAGTGGGCAAAGTCGACCTGCTCGTCGACGCCGGCCTTCTTCAGGATCCGATCGACATCGACCACATGGAAATCCAGCTTCTGTGACAGCTCGAGGAGCGCGATGTGGAACTCACGGCGTCGAGTCACCGCGGACTGTTTCACAAGCTGGTAGTTGTGTGTGAGATCCTCGGGATCGACTACCAGCGTCGTGTAGATCACCGGCTCGGCATTTGCCCGTGACCGCAGCTCGTTGACGATCGTTGTGACATTCGTCATGTAGTCGTCGACCGAGATCCTGCCCACCTTCTCGAAGGTCTTCCGGAACCATTCGACGTTGCCGAGGTCACCGAGAACCTCGTTCAGGTTCTGGTTGAGCCACCAGCCACCCGGATCGACCACGTAGCCGTGCTCTCTGTGGCGATAGAGTGTGCGGATGACGTCGGTGCCGCCCGACATGACTACAACGGTTCTCGGGAACTCCCCGTGCTGTTCCTCGAGCGGGTACTGGAGGGCGGTGCCCCAGAAGCTCGGCTTGAACTGGTCGTTGTTGATGTCGAGACGGCTGCAGAGCTCCCTGGTCGCCTCGTCCGGGATGTCGTTTAGCGTCTGGACGACCTGGCTCGTCGCGTAGGCACCGAGGCCACCGGTTCGCTCCCGCGAGATTGCCAGGCTCCCCTTGATGCCCTCGCGCATGAGCGGCACACCTGTGAACAGTGACGGGAGATCGCAGCCACCACGCATTGCCACCCCGCGCCGCGGCCCACCGAACTCCTCGCTCTCACCGATGAGGGCGAAGCCGTTGCCGGCCTTTTGGAACCATCCCGCCCCCGACTCCACCTTGACGCGGTGCCGGGCACGTTTCATGTAACGGCGCTTGATGTACCTCTCGACCTTGGAATCCTCGCCAATAACCGAGCGCAGTGCCTTTTGGCCGAGCTTCAGTCCTTTGGTGACCGGCATCTAGTCCTCCTCAGGGTCGACGGGATTGGCGACGACCCGGATCGTCGGCAGTGCGGAGTGATCGACAAGGTCCTGGTCATCGTCGTTTTCACCCGAGCCGAGGACGGCGAGCACGTCACCGATCTTCATCGGTCCGCCGGTGCCCACAACCTGTTCGAGAAGCACTCCGTGTTCCGAGGCCACGAGCTGGAAGTGCAGACCTGATGTCTCACGCTGTTCGATCTCGTCACGCATCTTCTTCTTGCGACGGCGCGAGGTCAGGACGCTGGCCTGCTGGGTCTTGCGTAGAGCAACGACCTGCTCTATCGAGATCACACACAGCTCATCGCCGAAGGAAAAAGGCTCGCCTGGAGCCTTCGACCACTTCACGACCCGCCCGGCCTGGAGTGCCGGCCCGACCGATGGCATCTCCAATGCCAGTTTCATGTGTTGCCTCCTCGATTCCCAACCTGGGCGACCACCGAACGCCCGTCGAAGAAGCCGTAGTCGGTCAGCACCCGCAACGTCTCGTCGCGCACCAGGGCTGAGCCTTCCCGTGACAGGGCAAGTGGGGCAGGAACGACCTTGCCGCCACCTGATTCGGCGGTCATCCGGTCGACGTCGATGACGGACAGCCCGACCTCGTGGGAGATCTGGAACAACGCCAGATTCACCCGGTGAGCGCGGAGCATGATCGGCTCCGACTCGAGTCCGTGCAGGTTGGAGATCGGGTCGCCCGGGTCGTATGTGGACACACCGGCAACGAGTACGTGTGCGTCGCAGCCCGACTTGATCGCATCAAAAACGGCAACGAGGTCATCGTGGAAACTCCGCACCGCTTCATGCGGGTCATCGCTCCGCAGGTTGAGACTCTCGACCTCGGCGCTCATCTCGATCACAACAACGTGTGGATCGATCCCGAAGGCAGCTTCGATGCTGTCGATCGCCAGCCGGGCACGGAGCTCACCGATACCGTCGATGGGCGAGTATGCCACCGACAGCTCGTAATCGCCCGCACCAGCGGTTAGCGCCGCCGCGAGGCCCTGATCCAGGTGATCACCGCCGCTTGCTGTGTCCAAGATCGCGTTGCGCAGGACATCGCCGCCGAGCGCCAGTACACGTATCGATTGGGTCATTGGTCTCCCCCTCAGAAGCCCTACCTGCGATGCAGAGCGTAGCAGTGGATCGGTCCGATTAGTCCGGTGCTTTCTCGGCGTTACCCCACGCCAAGTCAATCCCTAGTAGCTCCTCGAGGCGACGGTTGGGGTCTTCGAACCGCTCGGCGAGCAGGTGCGCGAGCGGGCCGGGGATATCGGGATTGACCGAGGGTGTAGTCGTGTAGCTGTAGTTGCGGAACTCGGTGGGAGCCCAAGGCTCGGCACCAACGAAGTCGAGGATCCGTTCCAGCACGGTCCTGGGATCGCTGAAGAAGTCCGAGGCGCGGAGAATCAGGAACTGCTCTCTCGGGAACTGCTCGAACCAGCGTTCCAGCTGTTCTGCGTACATCCCCCGTGTCACATACGAAAAGCGACGAAACGGCACAACGCGCGAGAGTGGGTTGTCCTGCATCTCCCGGAGTTGCCCGGCCAGTCGGTCCTTCTCCGCGGCAATGGCTTCGGGGAAGCTGAGATCCTCGAGACCGAGCCGTGCCATATGGTGATAGTGCGAGAACGCCCGCGCAACGGGCTCGCGCAACAACACGATGAGCCGGGCGTGTGGCAGCAGCTCGCGCAGCCGCTCCGGTGCCCTCGGATCGAACAGGTAGTCGGGGGTCGCCTCGAAAGAGAGCAGCTTCCTACCCATGGCACGATGAACGAGACGGCGAATCCTCAACGGGAAGTGCGCCCGGTACCACTTCTCGCCCCTGGCGTAGTCCACCGTGAAGTACTCGATTTCCTTGCGAAGTGAGGGGGCGATCTCAGGATGCCTACTGAGGTACTTGTACAGCGAGCTCGTACCGCATCGCTGGCCACCCAGGATCACAAAGTCAGGCAGCAGCCGGAACCGAGCGGTAAGACGCCGCACGTTGAGCCGGGCACGAACCAACCTGCGGCGGGCACCAACGGGTGTGATCGACTTGACCGCGTCTACGGCTCGCTGACGCATGTTCATTGGCGATCCCCCGTCATCGCTGACCCCTCCCATTCCAGGCCCCATTCCCGGCGTAGCGTACCAGTGGACCTCGCGACGCGGAATGGCCGTGCCCAGGAATGCGCCACGACCCGGAGTGGCCGTGATGCCGCTCCCTATACTGCCGGTCGTTCATCGGGGAGTGGCTATCGGGGAGTGTATGGCCGGCGAGAAGGTGTTCGGCATCGGGTTTCACAAGACGGGGACGACATCGCTGGCGCGTGCGCTGGGTGTCCTCGGCTACAGGGTTGCCCGCCCGTTTGGAGTCCACGACGTGGACGTTGGTGCTACCGCAGCTGCCCGTGCTATCGAGATTGCCTCCGAGTGGGATGCTGCCCAGGACAACCCGTGGCCGATCGTGTTTCGAGAGCTGGATGATGCGTTCCCAGGCTCGAAGTTTGTCTTGACGCTGCGCGAAACCGATCGCTGGCTGGCCAGCGTCGTCCAACACTTCGGCGGCAGCACGACGCCGATGAGAGAGTGGATATACGGTGCCGGTGACCCGGTCGGTAACGAAACCGTCTATCGGGATCGCTACGAGCGGCACAATCGTGAGGTCGTTGATTACTTTGCCGACCGTCCGGACGATCTGCTCGTATTCCGGCTTGCCGACGGGGACGGATGGGACGAGTTGTGTGGCTTTCTCGGGGTCCCGGTTCCCGATGAGCCTTTCCCCCATGCCAACGCCCGTCAGGAACGAAACGTGGTGCGAGTCCTCGTTCGCCGGGCGAGGAGGCTGCTCAACCGGCGATAGCTGAAGCAAGCCAGTCGGCCGAGTTCTCCGCAAGGATGCCGGCCACCCGATGGCGGTCCTGCGACACCTGCTCGGCCAGCCACCACGGTTCGGCTCCGGTCCGATCCTGGCTGATGACGTCGATACCGGCCATCGCCCACCCTTCTACGATCGGGTCCATGTTCAACGCACCGAACGGCACGATCATCACCCTTGCTCCGGTTGGCGTGTAATCGACGAGGTGTCTGCCTGCGATGCTCCTGTGGAACTCGGAGGTGATCTGGTAGCCGAGTAGCTCGACGACACCCTCATCCTCGAGTCGTTGTAGTACCCGGTCGAGAGATTCGGGTTTGGCCTCGGCCTTGAGCGAGGCGATGGCGTGGCTCCGCACTGCCTCACGCATGAAGGCGTCTGTATCCGGCACGGGGTCCCACAGCATCATTGCGGTGGCGGGTTCCTCCTCCGCCAGCGCTGCGGCCGGATAGGCACCCAGCCGAACCGCGGCGTAACCCACCTTGTCCAAGCCGGTTCGCTGCTTCAGCCGGGCTCTTACCTCACGACCTGCTTCGATCATGGCCGGCAGGGTGAGGTCCGTGTCGGGCCCCTCGCTGTTGCCGTCACCCCGGTACTGGAACCGGTGCACGGCAATACCGCGTTCTGCCAGGCCTCGGGCGAGCAGCACCTCGAGGTGATAAGCCTTGAGCAACTCGGCATGGGTCGAGCTGCAAACCACAACGGCTCCCTTGACCTCGCCGGCGGGCATGTAGATGCTGCCCAGCATCTGCGGGGTCTCACCGAAGTAGGTGATCTCCTCGCTGATCCCGGTCACGGGGTAGCGTCGTGTCGCTGCTGTCTGAGTCATGACGTGATTCTCTCAACCCAACCGAGGGACGATTCGATAACGAGATCCTGGACACGAACCGAGAGAAAACCACGTACGACACCGGGCACCGTCTCGAGTTCGATCAGCTCGGCGTATCGATCGAGATCTGCGCCAAGGCGCCCCTCAGCGGCCTCCTGAAACTCGGTCCAGAAGAAGTCGTCCTCTCCGTACAGGAAGCGGACGGGTACCCCATCGGTCAGTAGCCGGCGGAGCGGCCGGTGGAATCCCGCATCAGCATCCCTTGTCTCGGGTACATTCGAAGGGCCGGTGGCTTCGTCGGTGTCTCTGGCGAGACCGAGCTTCTTGGCCACCACCCGAACGGCTGCCTGTCTCGCTCTCGGGTTCTTCACCAGCTTGCGGATGATCCGGCGGGACAACGCACGCTTGGCCAGTTCGCCGGAGGTCACATATTCGGCCAGGTGATCGGCGCCACCAACCCCCTTGACACCGCTGCGGACCGGTGGGACGAACAGGTAGAGACCGCGTACCCGTGGGTCGCCGACGGCACCGGCCAGCGCCCCTCGGGATCCGTAACAGGTGGCCACGAGCAGCACATCGGTCGCACCTCGCGAGCCCAACAGATCAAACGCTGCCTTGGCCTCCGGTACCGCCGGGGTCTCGAGGGCGTAGCAGTAGGGTTCGCCAATGCTGTCTCCGAGCCCGGTGTAGTCCAGCCGAAGCACGGGGTATCCACGGTCGGCGAGTGCCCTTGCCAGCTTCAACCACATACGGTTGCGTCCGAGCGTGGTTGTTCCCCCAAAGGTTCCCGACATCAGCAGCACGCCGGTTGTCTTCCGGGCAACGTGGGTTGGCTCGCTGAGCAACCCGAAGTATGTCTTGTCGGACTCCGGGAAGAAGACCGGCAAATCTCTGGACAGGGCCCCTATTGGTTGGTCAGTGTCGACGTCGACCGTCACGCGCAAGTCCCCCTTACCTGGCTTTTGCGTGCGGCGATTGTATACGGTACGTGCTCTTGTCGAACACGCGTTTTGTGGCTGTGGCCTGTTGTCGGCCCCTCTAGCCTGAATCCACCGATTTGCGTTGGCTCCTCGCCCGGCTCGCCAATGGGCACGGCGGATCTGTCGACCCAGGGCATGTCACCAAACGGAGACGGAACCAGGCGTGCGGACCTTCAATGCTGGCGGAACGCCGGGAGCGATCCGCCTCGTCAATCGGTGGATCCAAGCTTGTATGGCTGGTGTGAATCGCCTGTTTTGGCTCGCCGGCGCCGCAGTGCATTACCGGGTGTCGATCGGCGGCGAGTCGCCGCGGCTGCTTTCGCCGAGCCTCCTGGTTAGCATCACCTTCCATGGGCACGGTGGAGGTGTAATGAGAGCATTGCGAGCGGCGTTGGCGGTCGGTGTGGTTCTGGCGGCATGCTCGGGCTCACCGGCCGAGACGACAACGACGGCGCAACCACCATCGACCGTCACGTCGGCACCGCAGACCTCGACAACGACCACATCTACGACCGCTGCGGCAACCGGGGCGACAACATCGACGACCACAACGACGCTCGAGGAGCCGGGCCGGGGATCCGGAGTGATCGGCATCGTCGGGTGCTCGAACTCAGCGATAGCCGCGGCCGGGTACGACACCGTCTCCGAACGCGACTACCTCACCCAGGGCGGGCTCACCGGGGGCTCGATAGCGGTGTGGGGGAACCCGGGCGTTGGCCGGTATAACCGCTACTGGGGGATCTACGACCAGCGCCGACCTGCCGACGGCTACACGGGCAGCTGGCTGCAGCTTTGTGTCCGCACCACCGAGCACAACGGGAGCTTCAACGAGGACATGAAGGCGTGGCTCGAGCACATCGTCGGCGAGATCCAGGAGCGTGACCCCGGTATCCCGATCTGGATCTCGCCGGTCAACACGTTCGAAGATGACGTTGTCTGCCTCACCATCGGACCGGACGGCCCGGCCATTGCGGCGGAGGCCGCCGACTGGGGTGCTGAGAACCTGACCGGTGTCGAGCGGGGGCCGGATCTGGGGCCGATATCCGCCGAGCAGATCGATCCCGGCGAGACTTGCCACCCTAACCTGGCTGGTCAGGGCTTGCTCGGCGAGCAGCTCGTGGCGTTCTTCGACTAGCCCGACGTCGCTTAGCAGACGTCGATTAGCCAAAGACCTCGCGTTCGCGCAGCACCCTCACAAACTCCGCTGCGATCGCCTTCTTGTGCTCGGGCATGTACTTGACAAAATCGCCAAGTCCCGAGACACCAACACCTTTGAGAATGCGGTCGGCGTCCACGATTGAGAAATCCATCTTGCGGCTCAGCTCCACCAGTGCCAGCCCAAACTCGCGGCGGCGGGTCCGGTGCGGGCTGTGGCTGAGCTTGTAGTCAAAGACCTGACGGCCCGGATCAACGGTGAGACAGTTGAAGAACACCACCTCGGCGCCGAGACGTTGCCGGATCAGCGTGACCAACCGCTCCATATTGCTCATGGTTTGGTCGACGGTCGTTCTGCCCGTCTTCTCGAAGTGCTTGGCGAACCACTTCACCGTGTCCAGGTCGCCTAATGCGTCCTTTATGTCGGCACTGAGCCAGAAGCCCCCAGGGTCCACGAGGAAGCCGTGCTCCTTGTGCCGGTACAAGATGCGCGACAAGTCAGAGGAGATGGTGAGCACTACGACGTCCTTTGGGAAGCTTCCCAGGTGCTCATGTCCCGGTACCGTGAACCGGGGTTCGAGGAGCACCGGCTGGAACGTGGGCCTCTCGAGCTGGAGTCTCTCGGACACTTCTGCAACCGCGTTGAGATCGACGCCGTCGATTGCCTGCAACATGAGATCCGAGCGGGTGTATTGGGCGCGCCCCGCCGCCCAGGCGGCACCGGTCGCGGTTGTGGTCCGCCTCAGCCACGGCCCCGACTCGGCGATCGCCCAGGTGTCGCAGCCGCCAAAGCCGTAGACGCCAATTCGGGTCTCATCCCCACGAAACACGACATAGGTTGTCTGCTTGGACAGACCCGAGGTGCGGAACTGAGCCCGGTTGCGCAGCTTGCGGAGTGTGGTCTCGACAGCGCTGTCATCGCCGACAACGCGTCGCAAAGTGCGTACCGCTCTCTTCTTCAGCTTCATCGTCTCCCCCTCAGTCGATGGTCTTTGCGCCGACACGGAAGTCGGACTCCGCTTCATCGGCTCCGACCTCAATGCCGGGCGAAGTAGTCACGATCCCAGCCACGTCGCCCGTGCTGACTCGCGCACCGTCATGGAGCGTGATCTCGTGCAGGAATGCATCGCTGCCGGCGACGACGGTGACATCCATCAGCCGTACCCGGTCTGCCTTCTTCGATCTGCCGCTGAACCTTCCCGGTGAGCGGTTCTCGTCGTCGTGTCCCATGTCGAAACGGTGGACCCTCGTCTCAAACCTGACATCGAAAAGGGCATCCCCGTTGCCGACCGACGCACCCGGTGCCACATGCCAGCGTGCAATAGTCCCGGCCTTCGTCCTACGATCGAAGCTGGGCACGACAAGCCGCATCACCGGAGCTTGTAGCGTTCCTCCGAGTGCCCCCGATTGATCGATCGCCATCACGGCTTCCTCAGTGACGAACTCGGCAGCAACGCCGGCCAGGTGACCGGATGATGTGACGGTGTTCTGTCCCCCTACCTCGGCAACCGCACCATCAACATCGATGACGATGATGCCGGCGTCACCCGCGGCGTTCTCCAAACCGGCGAGCAGACGGTGGGCCCTAATTGCGTAGGTGTCCGGCTGGTCCGTGTAGTTGTGGATCCGAACGTCCGGGTCATAAGTCGAGACGTTGTAGACGAACAGTTGGGTGTCCTGCTCGGACAAGAGCCGGGACAGTTCGGCGAGGTTGTCCAGCGTCTGGCTCGGTTGGAGGTGCTCCTCGGCGAACAGATCCGAGTAGAGCGACACGATAAGTGCGCCGCGAGCAATACCCGACTCCTTGACGTGTGCCAGCAGCGCATCGCTGCGCATCGAATGGATTCGTGTAATCGAAGCCGCACCGGCGCGGTGTTCCAACAAACCGGGCCGTCCTATCGTCGCGACGATATCCGGCGTATCCGTCAGCGTGACGGTCCGGCTTTCTTCGCGGCCTTCTTCGCGGCCTTCTGCCGGCACTGCTCCCTGTACCACCATCATTCCCCATGAGGCTCTCGTGCACGGAGCATAGCCCCGGCGGGTTCCCATTCAGGCTGAGAAATCGCTGCTGCTACTCACGGCACGTCACCAGCCTCCCGGCGTTCCGACCGCGGTGTAAGGTCACAATGCAGGTTTGATCACACCGGGGACTACGGGGGCTTGATGAGTCTTGTCATGTATGGGGACCGCGCCTTCCGGCGGGCGACGGGGGTCCTACGTCACTATCCGCAATTCTTGGTCATCGGCGGGATCAGATGTGGGACGACTTCGCTCATCAAGTATCTAGGACAGCACCCGGATGTGGGGGTCTCGTCTACGAAAGAGCCGCATTTCTTCGATTGGAACTACCCGCGCGGCGACAACTGGTACCGCTCGTTTTTTCCGCTGCGGATCGCCAACAAGCAGATGATCGTCGGTGAGTCCAGTCCTGCCTATCTCATGGACGCCGCGGCTCCGGCGCGAGCAGCTGCGGCGATGCCGGACGCCCAACTGCTGCTGCTGGTGCGTAACCCGGTAGAGAGAGCCCATTCGCACTACCGCTACCGGCGTCAGCGAGGACATGAAGAGGCCGAGACGTTCGAAGAGGCCCTGGAGGTGGAAGACGAGCGGATGGAGCGAGCAGCCGCGTTCGGTAGAGCCCAATGGGTGCTCAACGGGTACTTCCACCACGGCCTTTACGCAACCGGGTTGAGCCGGTGGCGGGAGCACTTCGATCCCGCACAGATCCTGGTCATTTCCAGCGAGGATTTCTACACGGACACCCCCACCGTTTTCGCCCGAGTCCTCGGCTTTTTAGGATTGACTAACTATGAGCTAAGCAATTACGCCGTGCACAACGCAGCGGGCAAATCGGCAATGAACCCGGAGACGAGAGCCGAACTCGCAGGGCGTTACCGGGAACCTAACGAACGTCTTTATGAGCTAATCGGACGCGACCTCGAATGGGCATGATCGGTACATGAAGCCGTTGTCTGTGCTCATCCTCTCCGACAAGTCGTCCGGTTCGAGTGTGCTCCAGCGGGAGCTCGCCAGGCATTCCGCCATCAAGACAATGCGGCGCCCGCCTCACCAAGAGGGGGAGACGCTGTTTTGGAGCAAGGCCGCCGCTCTCTTCGATCTGCCCCAGCCTCCCATGATCGACTCCACGTTGCTGCCGATGTCGCGACATAGAGCGCACGGCGATATCGCCTCACTTCTTGCCGACAACCTGACCCAATCAGTGGGCGTTCCCGAGACCAGGGAGCAGCTCTTCGATGTGTGGCGTCTGCTTACCCTCGAGTATGCGCCGGTGTTCCTCGAGAAGTCGCCTCACCATCTACACAACCGAGCTGTTCTCGAGCTCGTTTTGGAGGCGTCGGCGCGACTCCGGGATGTCGAATTCCGGTTTGTCGGGCTGGTACGGAACCCGGTCGACACCCTCTACTCGATGTGGAAGCGATGGCGCACAGTGCCCGAGGCGAGAGCAGGGGAGTGGTGCCGGGCTTACGGCAACCTGCTGTGGTTGAGCGACGAGGCACCGGACCTGACGCGGGTGGTCCGCTACGAGGACCTCGTCGCCGATCCGGCGGAGATGCGTGATCTCCTCGACTTCCTTGGGCTGCAGCCGGAATCGGCGGTCGGTGATGAGTTCCACCGCGGGTCACTCGGTGCATGGCGCAACGATCCTCACTTTGGTTATCAGCCCGACCTCCAGCTTCGAGCTCTCGCCTTGGAGTTCGGGTACCCGCCAGACGAGGTGGAGAATCGGCCCAGTGGCTGGTGGCCGGTCGAGCGTGAGGTCTGGAGCCGGGGGCGGCGTGTACGGACCCGCGCCGGCTCGATCTGGAGAGGGCTGTCTCGCCGTTGATGATTGTGTGACGGCGGAATAGCCCACGCCTCGGCGATGAGTCGCGCGAGGCGGCCGGCGTCGATACACTCGCCACCGGGGAAACAATCATGGGACCGTCGGTGCGCTCACCGGTGGGCGGGGAAGGGTTGGCGGTGGGCTACCAGTCTGACGGGGAAAGATGTCACCGGAAACAGTTCAGCTGCTGATCTCGGGCGACGCCGTTGTCGGTTACCTCTTCGGTCTTATCGGGCTGATCCTGATCGCGCTGGCGACCCGGATGCGTGACCGCCCGATCCCGGTAGCGGGGCTGGCGATTGCGGGTGCGGGCATAGTCGCCATACACCGCACCTACACCACCCCCGCAGGTCTGGTCGTCGGAGTCGCCCTGCTGGCTCTGGCCGGTTTGATTCCGGTTCGTTCCGACGTAGCCTCCATGGTGCTGAGCCTTCCCGGTGCGGCTGCATTGGGGTACACGTTCGTCGAATCCGGCAGACCCGAACTGATAGTGCTGGTGGTTACCGGGACAACGCTGCTCGGGCCGCTGGCGGCCCGGTTCGATGTGAGCCATCCCCGAGGCTTGGGCACTTCGATGATGGTTGTGGCGTACGGGGCAACGCTGGTTCTTGTTCCCGACACCGACTGGGTAATCATCGCCACAGCCGCGGCAATACCGATCATCGTCGCAGGGTATCCACTCGGGTTGGCGCGTCTAGGACGGGCGGGGGCGATCGCAGCGACGGGTCTGCTGATCTGGCTGATGGCGGGAGGGGGAGTTGCCCGCCCGGCCACCGTGTTGGCGGGGCTGGGCGTCCTCGGCTTGCTCATTGTGGACCCGATCGTACGGCGCCTGAGCGGTGTGGATACAGGGCGAAGAGAGCCCATTCCGGCGATCGGTGTTCAGGTCGTGGTGGGGCTCGCTCTCGCTGTGCTGGCTGCAAATCTGAGCCAGCCGGTAGTCGTCGCAGTAATCACCGCTGCCGTGCTGGCTGCGGCAGGAGCCTGGTCCGCCGGCAGCGTATCGCACCGCTGACGGGACACTATGCCGGATAACTACCGTGCCCGGCTGGCCACGGCTTCCCGTTCCGTGAGACGGCCGCTTGGAGCCCGTCTCGCCGGGCGGTCGGCATCCACGTTGTCGTTGACAGTCTCGTCCTCATCGCTGAGGATTCTCGGATCGAGCGCAACCAGCAACGCGACAAAGTAGGGATACACCTGGGAACGTTGTCTGGCCAGCAGGCCGAAGTTGTTGAACGAGCTAAATGCAATGACAAATCCGAGGGTAAAGGCAAGGACAAACGTTATGTAGGGCATGCGGCGTAGGCGGAACATCCCTTTCATCATCGGGATGAACCTCAGCAGAAACACCACAAGCAGAAACACACCTTCCATGGCGCTTGCAGCAGCTTGGAGGTTGTTGGCCTCCTGGGGGAACGGTCGGAACAGCACCTTGATAAACCCGGCTGGGAAGTCGGCGGGGGTCCTGATTCCGGATCCGGTCACCCCCGATCCGCCTTTGCTGGTTGTGCCCTCGACACTCTCGAGTACATTTTCGAAGTCCTCCGTGGCCTCGAGACCGGATGCGAAGTCGATGCCGAACTTCGACGCGGTGAACGCCACCACGATGATCAGCACTCCGCCGATGAGTGCAACGGCCGTCATCTTGCGGGTGCGCAGCGTCTTTTGTGGAACCTTTGTGAAGATAAGCGCTGCCACCAGGGCGCCGCCGAGGAGCAGTGCGATGTGGGGACGGATGGCGGCGGCGCCGACCGAGCCGAGGGCGAATAGGGCTATCCACCTGAGTCGGAAGTCGGTGAGCAGATGCGACGCCCCCAGCGACGCCGCCCCGAGGAACAAGTACATGATCGATTCCTTGCCGATGCTCGACGGCCAGTAGATGATCGTCGGCAGGAACAGGACACCAATTGCATACCAGCCGGCACGCTTGCCGCCCGTTGCATGCCGGAACGCGGCGTAGAGCATTAGCTGGCCGAAGAACGCAATTGTGGCGAACAGGAAAAACCCGCCCAGCATCGTCGGTACATACGGGACGTAGAGGAGACCGGTGACCGCGTTGATGAACTCGGTCCCAATGTCCATCTCCGGGATACCAAACGACCGCCACACATGGACCAGCCGGTTGCCCGAACCGTGGTACCCGGTGGCGTCTCCACCGCCACCGTAGATGAACTGAAGGACGGCGAACCGTGCGAACGAAGCCGTCAGTTTGACGGCGAAGCCGGCCAGCACCACCTGCGGCAGCCAGGTACGGTCGGACTCGGTGACCATGCCACGTCCGATCGCGCCGGCGACCAACACGGCCAGCGCGGCGTACATGAGCGTTCCACCTTCGATGTAGCCAAGGGCCAGCAGCGCAATACCTACCACCAGCAGCGTGCCACTCAACGCCCAGGTGGCACCGGTGTTCACAGGAGCTCCAGGTCGCCGAGCGAGAGATCCCACTGCCCCAGGTCTGTCGGGTCGAAGCCGAGGTCCCGTAACGGTCTGGCCATAAGCGTCATGGTCGCTCCCGGCACCGGGGCAAACCCGGACCGGAGCACGGCCCGGCGCTCCGGTGAGCCGCTGGTGAAGAACGCCCCGACGTATGAGCTTCTGGCTCTATATCGTGCTCTCCAGATGGTGCGGGCCGCGCCGTCACCGTACAGCTCTGAGAGCAGCAACTCGCGGTGTTTACCCCGGTACGCCAGCCGGGCGACAGAGCCGCCCGATCTGCCGTCGATGGTGATATAGCGGGCCGTGGGGTGACGGGTGAAACGCCACTTCTGATAGTCGGGGCTCCGGGGTGTGCGCAGCCCCAGCGCCGGCCGGTCGGGGAAAGGCAATTCGACGATCGGGGGAGGGCTGTCGTAGAAATCTGGTGGATCCGGCAGCTCGGTCGTATCGGGAGCGGATCGAAGTATGCCTCGTGCCGGGGATGCCAACGGGCGGATAGTACCGACCGTCGACCATCCCATGGTGAGATAACCGGCGCCCGACCGGGGATTCGGGGTGTTGAAGACCATGTCGACGTCGTCGTGTCTCGCCGCGTCGAGTGCAGCCAGCGTGAGATGGCGAAAGATGCCGCGTCTGCGATAGTCAGGGTGCGTTGCAGTATCGACGGCCCGGACACATCGCAGGGTCGGACCGTTGGGGCGCTCCAGCTCCCAGCGCATGAACGCACGAAACCCGGCGATAACGTCACCGTCGGTGGCGACGAGCATCAGCGAGCGTCCGAAAGGGTTGATGATGTGTTTCCACTCGAACAGCTCCGGGGTACGTTGCAGTGCCGTGGTCTCCCCGAGCGAAGCACGAAGCAGGTCCAGCACCGCCGGGAGGTCGTCCGGCTGGAATGGCCTGATGTCCAAGTCGAACTCAGCCATGCAGCACCTCGTCGTAGATGGCTTCCGTTGCCCTGACCATTGCCTCGAGGCTGTAATGCGACTGCACCAGATCCGCCCCCTTACGGCCGAGGTCGGCTGATAGGTCGTGATTGTCGAGGAGGCTGGTGAGACCTCGGGCGAGTGCCTCCGGGTCGCCGGGTGGAACCAACAGCCCGGTTTCTCGATCCCTGACGACGCTGGGCACGCCACCGACGGAAGTGGCCACCACCGGCCGCGCCAGGGCGAGTGCTTCGAGGATCGAGACGGGCAGCCCCTCGACATCCGCCGGGTTGACGTAGACGTCGGCTGCTGCGATGAAACGGATGGCATCCGGCCGCCGGCCGAGGAAACGCATGCGATGGTCCACCCGGTTGGCTGCTGCGAAGTCACGGATCTCCTGAAGGTCACCCTTGTTCTTCTCACCGCCGATCGAGACGATCTGGGTGTCGTCGCGGTCGAGGTGCGTGGCAGCGCGAACCAGGTTCCGGTGGCCTTTGAGTGGTCTTATGTTGCCAACATGGGTGACGAGCCTGGTGTCTCCGCTGAGGCCGAGCTCGTCTCGCACTGCCGAGATATCGATGTCGTCCGGAACCGAGACACCGTTGGGGATGACCGTTTTCGAGCGGCTCGGGTACCGGGAGATCGATTCGCCCACCGCATCCGAGACGGCGATAACGGCCCGGTTCTTGAAGTAGGTGGAACGGTTGGCGATCCGCACCGGGAACCGGTAGGAGCCGGCGATGTTGTGCTCTGTGTAGACGACAGGCACCCCCGACACGAGCCGTGCCACGGCGCCCATCGCGGGAAGATGGGCGTGCACCAGATCGGCGCCGGCCGCCCGTACGAGCCGGCGGAAGCGCAGCGATGCCGATGGGGTCATGCCTCGTTTGCCGCCAAAGCACTCAACACGAAAGCCGAGGTCGAGGATCGGCTCGACCAGCTGGTTCTTCCATGGCAACCCATAGGCGACGCGATAGTCGAAGCGGTCGGTGTCCCAGAACCGCGCTCCTTCGGCGATGAGCTTCTCGGCACCCCCGATACCGAGGCCCTTGATGGCGACGACGATGGTTGGGCGAACATAATTCACGCAAGATTCCCCACCGAAATACCCCCTTCCTGGATGGTGCAATGTACTACGGGCACTCTCTCCCGGCGAGCGGTTTTGAGGCTACGCTTGCCCTGTTGACCAATAGGTGGGGGTTATGAATAGTCCATGGAATCGGTGTCGTTGCCGCGGGCTGCTGCACCGATGGTGACCACGAGCCTGAAACGGGGGCTTCGGGTTGTAGCCAAGACCGTGTTCACCGCGGCCGATGTCTTTGCCCGCCGTATGCCGGGGCCGCGCCTGTTGATCTATCACCAGATTGAGGCCGGGCTCGGCCGGCAAATGGAGGTGACCGAGACCGCGTTCCGGCAGCACCTCGATTGGCTGGCTGCTAACGGAGAGACGGTCGGCCTCGATCGTGCCGTCGCCGAACGTGGCCGACCCGGCTCCGACCGGCACTATGTGCTCACCTTTGACGACGGCTACCGGGATATGTACGACAAGGCATGGCCGATGCTGCGTGACCGTGCGATGCCATTCGTGCTTTATCTGACGACCCACCCCACCGAGTCTGGTGAGCCGCTCACCCCGGGGGGCAGGGCCGACCCCCTCACCTGGAAGCAGGTCGAGGAGATGCTGGCTTCGGGTCTTATGACGTTGGGCGCTCACACGCACCGGCACCGCGAGCTCGGAGAAATGACGGTGCCGATGATCGAGGAGGAAATCGGGACTTCGAACGAGCTGATCACAAAGCGAACCGGGGTCAGACCGATCCACTTCGCCTACCCGTGGGGCTACTGGTCCGAAGCCGCCCACCCGGTCGTCGCCGCGGAATACGAGACCGCGACATTGGGGAGTGGCGCTCCGATCACCGCCGATCGTGACCCGCTCAAGCTCAACCGGGTTCCGGTCCAGCTCAGCGACGGTGTCTTGTTCTTCAGACGGAAGATGGCCACCGGGTTGCAGCCGGAGGATCGCCTGCGACGGCGTCTTGCACACTACGACGGTCCATGAGCTCCAGGGAACCGCTCTCCAGGACGTTTCTATTTGTCATCAACTCACTTGGCGCGGGTGGCGCCGAGCGATCGCTCGCCGACCTGCTCCCACATCTAACCGGGTATCGAGTCCGACCCGTTGTCGTCTGTTTCAAGTCGCTCGCCGAGGGTTTCGAGCAGGAGGTTCGTGACGCCGGTACCCAGGTAATCATCTTGAACGCCGGGAGCATGCCCGGTCGTATCCTGCAGCTGCGCAGGATCCTCGAGACAGAGCGTCCGTCACTGCTGTATACCGCTCTGTTTGATGCGCACATCGTTGGGCGCTTTGCCGCTATCGGCACCGGCGTTCCCGTTCTCTCGAACATCACCAACGTCGCCTACGATCCGGCTCGCTTTGCCGATCCGAACGTCAATCCGCACAAGCTACGGGTGCTGCGCGTCATCGATGCGTGGACGGCCCGTCACCTCACCGCACATTTCCATGCGGTGAGCAACGCAGTGAAGGAGTCGGCCGTTGAGCACCTCGGTATCGACCCCGGCGACGTGACGGTCGTGTATCGCGGCCGGGGCCGTGGCCGGCTCGGCATGCCGGGTGCCGAGCGGCGGCGCCGGGTGCGCGATGCGCTCGGTATTGACATCGATGCACCGGTTGTGATCACAGTCGGGCGACGCGAGTACCAAAAGGGTCAGCGCTACCTGATCGAAGCGGTTCCAGAGTTGCTCGAGCGGTATCCAGCGCTGGTCGTGCTCATCGTCGGTCGGGACGGTCACGCATCAAACGAGCTCGACAGCCTGACCCGCCGCCTCGGCGTCACCAGCACGGTGCGCTTTCTCGGCCACAGGACCGATGTTGGTGATCTGCTCGCCGCCTCGGACACTTTTGTGTTCCCTTCGGTCTATGAGGGCCTCGGTGGTGCCAGTCTGGAGGCACTAGCCATGGGTCTGCCGCTGGTGGTCTCGGACATACCCGCGCTTCGCGAGGTCGTCATCGCCGGTCAGAACGGGACGCTCGTCGCGCCTGCGGACGCCCACGATCTCGCTGCCGGGGTCGCAGACATGCTGGCCGACCCCGAACTCAGACGTCGCTATGGCGAGCGCAGCATGGCATTGTTTGAAGAGCGGTTCGATGCAACCGATGCCATCCCGCAGAGCATCGACCTGATGCTGAGGACGGCCCGCTAGCTAGTGTCCCGCCCGGTGGATTCGCTTGATATTCCGGCGCGCAATTGTCGCACCTGGCAAAGGACGCCTGCCAGGAGGCCGGTACGCAGGACGAAGGCGCATTGGGCGAAATGCGTCGAGGACGAGGACGCCGGCAGGGGTGACAAGGGCCGTTGAAATGCGAGCACGATCTGCCGGACAGGACACTAGGAGCCCGTCCGTATACGCCGCAGACGGTGCTGTCGAACAGGTGGGCGAAGCGTAGGCTCACGCACTGCGAGCCCACATCATCGGGTTCGTCTTCCATGAGGGCAGTCACTGACTTTCGGCCTCGACCAGGTCGAGTCGTCCGCATCGTTCCTTCAACTCGGGACGAGCTTCCTCGCCGGCCAGGTCGCTGTAGGGGTTCCAAGAGGTGCCTCTTGACTCCACATATGAGCTAAGGGATGGCGGGTCGGAGGTCTCGTAGCCTTCACGTCTGAGACACTCCTGTACTTGAAGGGCGAACTTGTACAGCACCTCGAGCTGATCGTCCGTGTACTCGATCGGGCCGGCATAGCCGATTGCGTCGGTGCAGTCGTTGACCGCCGTTCGCCATTCCTGGTCCTGGCTGGGTGAGATGTCGTACTCGACCTGCCACTCCTCTTCGGGTGGACCCACCACACGGGCCGCCCAACCACGATCCTGCATACAGGTCACCATACGCCGGGCGTAGTCCTCAGATGTGCGGACCTCGAGCGGTACGACAGATCCATCGAACGACGGGCCCGTTTGGGCGCCGCTTGTCTCGGTACTGTCGCCGGTTCCATCTCCATTGGAGGAAGTACAGGCCCCCAAGAGGAACACCACCACTACTGCAGTCACGACACGCCATGGTGTCGGCGTGTCGTGACTTCGGGGTCGCTCTCGTTGAATCACGGAAGGCAGGACGTGCTCACGCCGCCGATGTTCGAAGCATCAACCCACCAACTGACTGTATGCTTACCGGTGTAGTGATAGTCGGTATCCATCGACGGGTTGTAGTACGAGACGGGTGTGGAGAGTCCACTCCACGATACCGAAGTTGAACCCTGAGTCGTGGCGTTGACACGAACATACCAAGGTAAGCAGTCTGTCCAGCCACCGGAATAGTCCGCCCAGGCGGGCGCGGCAGGCAAGGCTACAACAACGCTCAACAAAAAGGCCAACAAGATCCCAGCACCCTTGTGCTTCAGACGCATAAGGTCTCCCTTCCTAGCCTTTACTTCTCTATTGCCCGCAACCGGCATTCCGGTTCCCGGGTTACCCGTTGACGATTGCGTGAACCGCCCAGAGGCTCCAAATGTTCGGTGGGCCTCCCCCCTTATCGTGGAGACATCCACATTGAGGAGTGGGTATGTCAGAGACACGAAGAAGGTATGACGCTGAGTTCCGTGAGGGGGCGGTACGGATTGTGCGGGAGACCGGTAAGCCGGTGGCGCAGGTGGCTCGGGATCTTGGGATCAACGAGGGCACCTTGGGGAACTGGGTGAAGAGAGACCGAATCGACGGTGGCGAGGAGGAAGGTCTGTCGTTGGATGATCGCGCCGAGTTGACCCGGTTGCGTAGCGAGAACGCCGAGTTGCGGATGGAGCGTGATGTACTCAAGCGATCCGTGGTCCTGTGGGTCAAGGAGGCAATGCGATGACCGTGGCATCGTTTATCGCCGCCCAGAGGACCGAACATGGTGTGCCCCACGCCAAGTGTTGCCGGTGGCTGGGTGTGTCTCAGTCCTGGTTTTACAAGTGGAACCAGCGGCCTGCCACGGCCGGTCAGCTACGCCGCGCTGAACTCGACGCTGCCGTCAAGGCATCCTTCGACGACTCGGGTGGTATCCCACACACTTATGGGTCGCCGCGGGTGTTCGAGGGCCTGGTGGCGGCTGGTTGGCGGTATCGAAGAAGACCGTGGCCGCCTCAATGGCCCGTCAGGGTCTGGTGGGTCGGTCTCCGAAAGGCAAACGTCGTAGCCTGACCCGCCCGGACAAGGCGGCTGCGCCGATCCCGGACCTGATCGGCCAGGACTTCGGTGCCGACGGGATCGATCTGCGCTGGTGCGGTGACCTGACCGAGATCCCCACCGGTGAAGGCAAGCTGTATCTGGCGACCGTGTTGGACCTCGGGTCGCGGCGGCTACCCGGCTTCGCCATCGGTGAGCACCACGACTCGGAGCTCGCTAAAGCAGCGTTGTGTATGGCCGGCGCGGGACGCGGCGGTGACGTCACCGGTGTGATCGTCCACTCGGACAAGGGCGGTGAGTATGTCGGTGACCCGTTTACCACCGCATGCTCAAAACTCGGGGTGACCCAGTCAATGGGCCGGGTCGGCTCGGCGATGGACAAACGCCGCGGCGGAGAGTTTCAACTCGACCCTCGAGCACGAACTGTTGTCGCGTAACCGGTTCGACACCAAAGACCAGGCGCGGCGCGCGGTCGCCCAGTTCATCGACGCCTACAACACCCGCAGACGTCACAGCTCTTGTGAAATGATGCCCCCCGTCGCCTACGAACAAGTCCTCAACCAACGAGCCAAACAGACCCGAAAGGAGCAGGCCGCGTGAAAAACCGGCCTCTCAGATCGCTTCTGCAGCCCTCGAACCACTCGAGTGGCGCCACGATGCCGGCAAATGGGAGGCTCCATCAGCAATCAGCAACCCTCCACGGTTTCGAGGGAAGCCCACGGAAGGAACGTGGAGCAAGGTGCGTGAAGGCCGACACGGGCAAGGGCGACCGTACTTCGATGCATCTCAGGGCACTCTGAGAACGTGGACGGGGTCGCGGTAAGCAGCGATGAGGGCAGGTGGGATTGTGGCGATGAGTGTTGTTATGAGGATGAGGGTGGCGACGGCTGTGGCGAAGGTCCAGTCTGGTGGTGCTCCCGTCCAACGATTCACCAGATAGAGCCCAGTTGTAGTCCCGATACCTACTCCGGCGAGCGCCGACATTGTGTATTGGGTGGCGACAAGGGCGACGATGTCACCGCGGGTGGCGCCAAGGGCACGGCGACGCCCGAAGTCTTGGCGGCGGAGGGTGACTGAGGTGTAGACGACAAAACCGGCGAGAAGGAGCCCCACGCCGACGGCGCCGAGAACCAGCCGTCTGGAAAAGCGCCCAAGTTCGCCTGCTACCGCAGCGCGGACGTCGGCGAGGGTGGCTGATGTCTCGAGTCTGATCTGGGTCGGGTCGTCGGCGCCGAGTAGGGCGGGTATGGCCATGGTGAGCCCGGCGACGTCCTGGGGTCGTTTGGCGAGCACATAGACAGACCGCAGGGTCTTGTCGGTTTCCGGGTCGGGGGTGGTGAGGATGCTGCGATTGAATTCGGAGAGCGGGTCTTGGGCTGTGAATTCCCCAACAATCGCGATCTGGGCATCACCACGGTCGACGCTGCCTACCGGTTCGATGAGTCCGAGTGTTGCCACCGCGTCCTGCCCTGCCAGTCCCTCTCCCGGCCGGGGCTGCCGGCCGTTGATTTCGATGACGTCCGGGATGGTTCCCCACAGATCCCTAGTGGGTACCGGCTGTGCCGCTCGCCCGATTTGTGAGTTGCGTCCATCCTCTGCAAAACCGAGCCCGATGACCCAGTCGACCGTCGACAGTGCGGCTATCCGATCAAACGCATTGGTGTCGATCCCAGCCGTCCCGTTATCGTCGACCGCAACAACAAGCCGGGTTCCGGCGTCATCGATGCGTGCCAAGACGGCCTGCTCGGCAGCGACCGTTTGCCCGGTGGTGGCGAGGGTCACCGCACAGACGGCGGCGGCGATGGTGACGGTGACGATCGAAGTGACCGGCGCAGCCCGCCCGATCCTGATCGCCTCCGATACCAGACCGGCGGTCCGGATTCTTCCTTCAGAGGCCGAGGACATCGGTTCCTCGTGCAGTGACCTGCGGGTCATGGCTGGCGATGAGCACCGTGGCCCCGCCGGCGGCGGTGTCGAATAGGGCGTCGAGAACCACAGCAGCGGATTCCTGATCCAGATTCCCGGTGGGCTCGTCGGCAAGCACGATAGTGGGGTCTTTGATCAAAGCCCGGCACAGCCCGACCCGCTGCGCCTGGCCACCCGATACCTCACCGGGCCGGTGATCGCCACGCAGTTCCACACCAAAACGATCCAACAAGCCTGCCGCCCGCTTCTCGGCAGCACGTCGACTCATCCCGGCGTAGATGCCGCCTTCGACGACGTTGTCGAGCACGGATCTGGTCACATCCAATGCCGCATCCTGAAACACGAAACCTATCCGCCTCGCCCGCAACCGCGCCCGGCTGCCATCACTCAGCCCTCCCGTGTTGGCACCATCGATCAACACCCTCCCTGAATCTGGAGTCAACAACAAGCCAATCAGATACAGAAGGGTCGACTTGCCCCGACCGGACGCCCCGGTGATCGTCGCCACCCTGCCGGGCGCGAACTTATGGCCAAGTCCGGCAAAGATCTCCTCACCATCTTTCCGGTAGCGGAACTGGAGCGCTTCGATTTCGATCACTGGTCAGACCCCGAGATGGGAAGGATGATCTCGTCGCCGACCGACACCCCATCGACCACAGCCAAACCAGCGGACGCGGCCACGATCTCGACTACCACTCGACCCTCCCGCGTGGTCACCGATGTTGACCCGTCGACCGCGGTCATGATTGCCGCCAGCGGGACAACCGGACCAGCCGTCTCCGGGACAACAACCAGCTCAGATGAGAAATCGGTCATGCCCCCGAGCGCAACCTCAGCAGCACAATCGCCGCCACACACCGACCCCCCACCGACTGCCTCCAAATCCAGCGACAGCTGACCCAGCGCATCGTCTTCACGCACTTGCTGGATCCGAGCCTCCCACACACCACCGGAATGCGACACCAGCACATCAGCATCCAACGGCACCAGACTCCGCTGCTCCGGCGACAGCGGGATCGTAAACGACGGGTCACCAACCACGCGCCGTACCGTCACCTCACCTCCTACCAGGGGCGCCCCAACCGAAACACCCTCATCGAGCGCTATCCGCACCGGCAACTCCGGGACAAAAACCAAGTCCCCGGCGCGCACGACACCGTCGCCGGGAACCCCGATCGCCTCCTGCCAATCCACTACCGCGGCCCGAGTGCCCGACTCGAAACTGCCATCAACCTCCCCGTCGTAGAACCCGAGGCGGGACAGGAAACCCTGAAGCTGCGCCACATCCGGCCCCTCCACACGCAGAGTCAAGTCACGGAAAGCCGGCACCACTCCCGGAGCCACAACCACGGGGCGCAGATCCACTGAATACAAGACATCGTCCGCGTCAACGACCTCCCCGTCAGCCACCCCCACCGACGTCACCACCCCCATTGCCGCGTTCCGGGCTAGATCCTCCATCGGCCACTCCGCAACCGCCGCAAACGGCAGCGACCGGCCCACCGTGCCGTCAACAACCTCGTACACCACCGGCTCATCAGCACCAAGCGGATCCGAAGGAGGCTCCAAGGCCGAACGGGCCGCCCACCAACCGGCAGCAACCAACCCGGCACCTACAACCAAAACAGCTAACACACGCAAAAGACGTCTCACCATCACCTTCCCGCCCAGAGATCTCTTCTGCCCGAACCATGGAACCTGCGGATACCTTTCGTCCATTTCCGCCAGATCGTCGTCCGATACAAATACGGTACCCAATCCACCGCAGGATACGCTCGACAAAGAATAAGGCGTTTGACCATCCCAAGCCTTGTAGGCATCGATCGGCGGATCGATGGTCGGGGTCCAATCTGCTCGACCGTTCGGCTGCTGGCTGACCGTGAGCATCTGTCCGCCGAGTGATGCCGTGATTGGCTATACCCACCGCGATTTAGTGCCTCTCCACATCGACTCTGGCCATCAACTCGCCCAATACCGCAACAGGCACCTGCGGCGTCGCAACAGCTTTCGCCACGGCCGTGGTACCGGATTGTCAGTCATCATCAGTCGGTCGCTCCACAGACCCAAGACGTCACCGACGCCTAAGGCCACTAGACTAGACCACGCCAAATCCGGCGCTTGAGGCGGCGCAATCGAGCAAGAACACGCGATTCACACCGGCCTCCTCGCCGGCGGGGCAGGGCCGTCCCCGGCCGACGTCCGTCGGATGACCGGAAGGGCTACCTCGTTTGGCTCCTGGCTCGCTTCGCCCGCGCCTTTTCCAGCACCGAGCCATCGTGCTCGGTCTCGGCGTCGACCGGGTTGTCATCTGCAACCTCAGCCGGCGAGGGCGACGAGGTGAAAGCACTGTCAGCTGAGGCCTCGACCTCGGACTCTGCGCGGGTGTTCCTCCCCGATCCCGTCGGGGATTCTGCGGGTGAAGGCAGCGGTGGCACTTCGACGCTCTCATCGGCTGCTTCGAGATCCAGATCGAACTCGAGCTCGCCCTCGCCCTCGGGCTGCTCTTCGTCCCGGCTTCCACGCAGGTACGTACGTACTTGCTCACCGACGGGTGTACGCCGGCCCTCGAGCAGAACGACGCCGGCGACCTCGGCCTTGCGGTCGGCGAGAGCCCCTGCCGCGTTCTCGATGGCCGACTTGGAGGTCACCCCGACGTAGCCGACCAGCCCGACGAGGAGAGTGCGGCGCATAATGGCGTCTGCGAGCGGGTCGGAGATATCGGGCCCTGCAATAACCACCATGTCGTAGCGGCCCAGGACGACGTCGACGAACAACCTTGCGTTCGGGGATGCAAAGACGTCGATTGGGTCGTGTATTCCTGCGTTGACATGGACTGCGGTCAGCCGAGGTGCAGATGGTATGGCATGGTCGAGGAAGCTGTTGATCTGGGCGACAGCCGCTTCGGACCGAGCCTGAGACATCAGCACCTCGTTGAGTGTGTTGTGCCCTTCGCCGAACTCGGGGATGACGTTCGGGTAGAACGAGCTTCCGTCGATCAGCAGCACGTTCCGGTCTCCAACTGCGTAGGACATGGCAAGGTCGGCTGCGAGCTCGCCCACCTCCTCCCGGGACACACCGACACCGAACAATCCGAACACCGTCGGCTGCTCGTTGGTGGTGCCGTCCGTGGCAGCTCGAAGTGTCTGGACGTCGCGTCGGCGTTGGGTCAACGCCGTCGGGTACCAGATCGGATGGTCCTCGTTGGTCTCGCGTCTGCGATTGACCAGGGCCAGTGTGATGACGTTTGCGAGGTCGCTCGATGCCCACACCGGCTTGCGCATCTGGTCGAGACCGACAATGACGAGAGCTGCGATCACGAGACCAACGAGTAGGCCGAGCACGCTGGACAGAAGCACCGGACGGGGTGAGTCGGTCTGGTTGGTGAGGATCGGTTCCTCGGGGAATGCACCAGGGGGACGCCCGTCAAGACCGCGCACGAGATCGACGTACTCGGCCTCGAGGTCTTCGAGATCCAGTTGAAGCGCCTCGAGCTCGAGGGACTGCTGCGGGCTCAGCTCCTGGGCCTCGGGGGGATCTGGAACAGTGCGCAACTCGTTTTGGAGACGGAAGAGCACGACCTCGTTGCGGGACTTCTCATTCTCGAGCGCCTCCTGGCTGATGATCGGCTCTTCTTCCTCGTCCGTCTCCTCGTCGGTCTCCTCGTCTGAGCCCTCGCCGGCACGGGTGCCTTCATCGGTGGCGGCGCGCGACTCGTTTGCAGGGTCCTCGTCGTAGAAATCGGCCTCGGTTGGCCGCAGCTCCGGGTTCTTGATCCAAATGTCAATTTGCGCCTGCCGCTCGGCGAGGTCGGTGATCTGCGCTTCGAGAGTCGTGCGTTGTGCCGTGATCTCGGCGTCCTCGGGCTCTGGCTCGCCGACCTCGAGCTCACCGATCTTCGCTCGCAACTGGTCGATGCCGCTGAGCACGGTGGCCATCGTCGCGGTGATCTCATCAGAGTTGAGGACGGTTGCCACCTTCGCCTGGTACTCGGCTCGGAGTGCGACCGCATCGTCGAGAGCCTGCTCGCCTTCCCGGCCGACGGCCACGAACAGAAGTGTGTTCGTCTCACGATCGGCCAGGATGGTGAGCCGGGGGTTGGCCGCAAGCGTGTCTTCCAGCAAGAGACCCGCCCTGGAACGCTCCGCCTCCGCATCTGTCGAGGTGGTCTGGGTGTCGTTGTTGCGGGCGCTGGCGGCGGTGTCGGTCGAAGAAGACTCCTCTTCGAGCTCGAAGAATGTGATCGGCGCCTGAGCCCTGAATCGTGGTGTGATGCCTTCGTTGAAGTTGCCGGCCAGGATTGCCCCTGCTGCTGCACCGATTATCGCCAGCAGTGCGATGACCGGCCATCGCGCAAGCATGGTCTTGATGACACGCCTCAATTGCATTTGTTTCGCACCTTTTCTAGCTGGCTTCGCTCACGGGCGTTTGAGACTCCAGTCCGGTGAGCGTAACCGTCTCATCGGGACCCCAATCACGGTTTGATACCTGAAGGAGGAACTCCCGGATCTCTTCGACAGACCCAACCTCAGCGAGCCGCTCGAGACTCCTCATCATGTCGAAGAAGGTAACCATACCCGGGTGTCCCGGGCGGGTGACCTGGATCTTGTTGTGGTCGCTCTGCTCCAGCGGATCTGTCGAGAGGATCTCCACTTTCTTCTCGCCGGGGCGAGCCCCGGTGATCTTGACCTCGATGTCGCGGCCCGGGACGAGCCCGGCGAGACGTATCATCCTCCGTGCGAGATCGCCGATCCTGACGGGCTCTCCCATGTCGAGCACAAACACCTCACCGCCGTGAGACAAGGCAGACACCTGGAGCACGAGTTGCACAGCCTCGCTGATGGTCATGAAGTAGCGGAGCATGTCCGGATCAGTGACGGTTACCGGCCCACCGGCCCGGATCTGTCTCATGAAGGTGGGCACTACGCTGCCACGAGAGCCGAGGACGTTTCCGAACCGCACTGCCGTGTGGGTGCACCGGTCGCCACTACGCTCCGCCGCCGTCTGTGTGAGCATCTCTGCGATCCGCTTTGAAGCCCCCATGACGCTGGTGGGCTGAACTGCCTTGTCCGTCGAGATAAGGACGAATTCTTCGACCCCGTGCCGCTCGCACGCTGTGAGCACGTTCCGTGTTCCAAACACGTTGGTCTTGACGGCCTCGTCGGGGCATGTTTCGAGGATGGGCACATGCTTGTGCGCCGCCGCATGAAACACCACCTGCGGCTTGTGAGCCTCGAATACCCGATCGAGCCGCTCGGCGTCCCGGATGTCGCACAAGACCGGTCTCAAGTCGGCCGAGTATTCGTTCCAGGTGAATTGCCCATCGTGGAGATGTGTCTCGTCGTGGTCGACCGCGATAACCATTCCCGGCGAGAAGCGGAGGACCTGACGGGTGATCTCCGATCCGATGGAGCCACCGGCTCCGGTGATCAACACCCGCTTCCCCGCCAGCAGTCTCTTGATGGGGGTCAAGTCAGTGTCGACTGCCGGGCGGGGGAGCAGGTCGGAGACCGAGAGGTCACGGATATCCTGAAGCGTCCCATTGGAGCGGAGGATATCCTCGAGCTGCGGAACGATGCGGAGCCGGACGTCGATTTCGACAAACCGGTCCACAAGATCGCGCAGACGCTCCGGCTCGAGCTGATCGGCGATCAACACCTGCTGGATGTCGTAGTAGCCGACGATGTCCTCGATGTCATCGAGAGTGCCCAGGATCGGCAGGTCGGCGATCCTCTTGGACGTCCGATGATCGTCGGTGGCGATGAACCCGGTAACCTTGATCTGGCTCTTACCCTGCCTGCCGGTTCTGGCCAGGTTGGCCGCCGTCCGCCCGGTGCCGACGATGATCGTCGGCTCGGCGTCGATCATGCCGAGGGAACGCCGGAACGAGAACATCCGTGCCCGAAAGCGGGCCGCTCCCATGCCACCGAGCGCGAGGATGCTGCCCAGGACGATCACGCCGATGGGGAGCATGCGCAGATTGGCGCCCGTCAGCCGCTGTACGAAGACGATCGAGGTGACGAGGAGCGAGGCCGCTCCCGCGGATGCGAAGAAGAGTCGCATGGCCTCCTCGACCGAGGCATGCTCCCACTCGTGGCCGTAGACGCCCGCGAGAAAGTTGGCCGTCAGATGGGTGAACATGATGACCGGGAGCAGCACGAGGAAACCGAGGCGATAGTCGGAAACGGCCGCGGGGGCGTCGAGCGCTCTGAGACCCAATGCCGCGGAATAGGTCACAAGGACGGTGACGGCGTCCATCACCGCAAACGTCAAATCCGATCGCAACTGCGCGGAAGCAGTTGCAAACCGTGTGCCGAGACGACGACGGCCGTCGCCGGGGCCATTCCCTACCGTTCTGGTGTTCCCCTGCACCAGCAACCCCCATCTGTTGAAGGATCGAAAACCTAGTGTTGCGATCCATCGTGCGAGGGATGGTTACCCAGCGCACGTTCTGACTAGTGAGAGTGTATCTGTCAGAAGTCCAATATGGACGGGGTCTTGCCGGTTGGATGCCACAGGGGGCACTCGATAGCCCACTCTTAGTCAACGACATCCAAATAGCCGGATCTCCACGCGGTGGCGAGCGTGATGAGACCCAGGGCGCCGATCACGACGATGGCGCCACCAAAACCCGGGCCGGAGACCGCATAGCCAACAAATACCGCGATGAGGATCACCTGCAACATGGTCTCCGCCATCACTACCCGTACCGTCGACCAGCCACGGCGATGCAGCTGGTCGTAGACGTGTGCCCTGTCGCCGCCAAACATCCTGGTACCCGTACGGGCGCGGCGCACCACGGTGACCGACAGATCGAGGGCGAACACACCGAGTACGCCGGCTGCGATCAGCAGCATCGATCCTGATCCCTCGGGGATCGTGCGTAGGGACCCGTAGGCGAGGATGACGCCGACGGTGTAGGCACCGTTGTCTCCGAGGAAGATCTTGGCCTGTGGCCGGTTGAGAACGAGGAAGCCGGCCAGAGCGGCCGCCAGCGACGCCCCGAGACGCCAATCGCCGTAGCCGGCCGCTCCTGCCCACGCCAGACCAAGCGCCGATACGAACGCAGTTGAACCGACAAGGGCATCGAGACCGTCGAACAGGTTCACCGCATTGATCGCGGCAAGGATGAGCACGACACCAAACACAAAGCCGGCGGGATGACGCAGCTCGTCACCCATCAACCCGACAAGCAGGATGGCGACGGCCAGTTCGGCGACGATCCGGACGAGCGGTGACAGCCCGAAACGATCGTCTGCAAGACCCAGCAGCAGGATTGGCGCCGTTCCCGCAAGCAGGACGCCGTCACCGGCACCGGCGATGAACATGCCGGCATGGACACCGGCAAAGACACCTACCCCCCCGAGCAGCGGTGTCGGCAGGGTGTGCACTTTGAGCGAGTCGTCGCCGGGGGCATCGATGATCCGGAGACGGGGCCCGAGCCAAACCGCGAGATACGACGACGCCAAAGCGACGGTGAAGCCGGTGCCTATTGCGATCACTTCATCCCCGACCAAGTCATCACCGCCGATTCCTCGCCGTGGTGCACCTCCATCGTGCCACTCGGCAGGAAACCCATCTTGCGGTAGGCGGCAATTGCCCGACCATTCCCGGCCCCGACGACGACCTGCACGGATTCTGCGCCCATGCGGTGGAGACCGGCGAGAAACTCCTCGCCGAGTCTCGTGCCGAGTCCGCGGCCGCGCACACGCTCCACCAGCGCCGTGGCGAGCAGCTCACCGGCAGGACCGGTGTCGCCTGCCGACGTGTATCGAAGGCTCTCCCAGACCCGTTTCGCCACTCCGGGTCGCATCGCTTTCGGCAGCGCCGCCAAACCGGCGGCGATTCCGTGCCTGCGGATGAATTGCCGGTAGAAGGCCCCGGTGTCGACGACACCTGCGACAAAACCCACCGGACCGTGCCCGTCGTCGGCTACCAGCACCAACCCGTCATCGAAGTCGATCAGGGCCCTGTATAGGTGGCTCAAGAACCGTATCCCGAGTGTTGGGAGAAAGCCGGACCTGATCCCGTCACTGTGGAGACGGGCACACACACCAGCATCCGCGGCGACTGCGGCGCGAATCGTGATGTCGCCGTCGCCGTTCCCCGGCAGGCTGAGTCCCTTAGCCCTTGCCATGCGGCGGTAGGTGCTGATCACCCGGGCTACCACTGCCTGTTCGTCGAACCAGTCTCTGGCACGTTGCTTGCCGGCAGTGCCCATGGCGCTTCTCAGCTGAGCGTCCTCGCCGATCTTGGCGATGGCAGCCGCTATCGCATCGGGGTCGCCAACCGGTACGAGTAAACCGTTGCTTTCCGAGACGACGACGTCCCGGCAACCCCGTATGTCGGTCGCCACAACCGGCAGTCCCATTGCCGCAGCTTCCATGGCACTACGTGGGAAACCCTCGCGGTGAGAGGGGAGCACGAAGACGTCCATGGCGCGATACAACTCGTCGACGTCGGTTCGCATCCCGAGGAACCGGGCCCCGTCACGCTCCGCCTTTGTGATCAGCTCTCTCGGGAGAGCGTCTGCCTTGGCTTCGTCGTCGGGACCCACACAGATCGCGAAGTAGCGGTCGTCGAGACGGCTCACCGCCTCGAGGAACTCCGGGTAGCCCTTCTCGGCGACGAGGCGCCCCACGATGCCGATAATGATCTGATCATCGCGGGCGCCGAGGCCATGACGGATTTCGCTCCGTCGACCGTCGCTGATCCGATCGGGATCGAACCGGGTGAGATCGACACCGTTGCCGAGGTGGGTGATGTGGTCCTTCCGGGCGAGACGGAGCCGGCGCATCGTTGCCACGTCCTCCTCGCTCTGTACCAGCTCCACGTCGGAGAACCGCGACGCAATGGCTTCGAGGGTGTAGACAACCGCCCTCTTCAGCCACCGGTCGGTTGGTGTGGCATAGAGGCCGTGTACGGTGTTGACAACGATCGGCACCCGGGCGAGACGGCCGAGAACCCTGCCATAGAGCCCGGGCTTCGGGTTGTGGGTGTGGAGGATGTCCGGTCTCTCCCTGCGCAAGACCCGCCACAACTCGACCGCGGCTCTCAGGTCGGCGAGCGGGTTCATGCCACGGGTGGATGAATACAGTGGTACGTGGCGGATGCCGTCGGCTTCGAGACCCTCGACCCACTCCCCTGGCGCGCTGATCCCTAGCGTGTCGATGCCGAGGTCGCGGGTGGCTGCGAGCTGTGGGTAGACCAGAAAGCGCAGGCTCAGGTCAACAGTCGTGAGGTGTGCGACTTTCACCGGAGGAATCCACTCAGGAGCTGGTCGAAACGACCGACGGCGCGATCGAGGCTGTAATTGCGGCGCACGAACTCGCGCTGCTCCTTGCCCATCCGTTCCAATGCCGCCCGGTCTTCGGCAAGCCTCTCGACGGCTGCGGCCATGCCGGAGACCTCCCCACCTGGGATCAGGACACCCGTCTTGCCGTCCACCATGGTCTCGGCCGTACCGCCAACGTCGAAGGCAACGGTGGGGACGCCGGCGGCGCCCGCTTCGAGGATGGCGCCGGGAAGACCCTCCGTCTCCGAGGTGAGCAAGAGAATGTCGGCCCACTGGAGTTGGGGTAAGACGTCGTCCACCGACCCGGCGAGCTCAATGGTGACTCGTTCGGAGGAGTTGGCGCCACGGGCTGCGACTTCCGTATCGAGCGGGCCGGCGCCGACCAGCCGCAGATGGACGTCGAGGGTCCTACCGAGTCGCTCGGCTACGGCCACGGCGGCCAGAGGACTCTTCTCCCGTGACAGGCTGCCGAGGAAGAGCAACCGAAGCCGGCCGTTGCTCACCGGCGAGTCGAAGAAGAACTCCGGGGGGACACCGGTCGGGGCGACGTGGACCCGATCCGGCGGTATACCCAGATCGGCGATCAACTGCCGCCGGGTCATGGCGGAAACGGCGAGGATCGTGTCGGCACGGTGATGGAAGAACCGGTTGACACGAACATGCCACTGTGAGCGCATCCAGTAGCGCGGCTCGCCGATGCTCCCGTACGCAAGGATCGGTCGTTGTCGCATCAGTGCCCGGGCCGTCACTGCATAGCGCAGGGTGGCACCACCGTTCGCCAGGAGGATCGCCGGTCTGGTGGCGGCCAGACGACTCCTGAGGGCGAGAGCAGTCCGAAGGTTCAATTTACCCGACGCGTTGCTCGGAGCCAGTGGGGTCGCCGCAACCGCTCGGTCGGTGCCCGACGCCTGCACTGCGACGAAATCCACCTGCCAGCCCAGGTTCTGCAATCCAACCGCCAACCGCTCACCGAATACCTCGGCGCCACGACGGCGATCGCTGGCTACGAGCAGCATCAGTGTCTTGTCCCCGGTGCTCATTTCTCCTCGTCTGATGCGGTCGCAACATTCCCAATACGTCAAACTACAAGACCCTCCGTGGTGACGCAGATCCCATTGTCCGGGAAACCACCCTGGGTCAACCGGGTCTGTAGCCGCGATACTCCGTTATCCTGCCTGGCTCGAACGCCAGGTGGTGGGTAGAGGGAATGAAGAAATCTCGCTGGGCGGCACTCGCTGTCGCATTCCAAGTCCTGCTTGTGCTGTCGGTTCCTGCCGCTGCGCAGGAGGAGGCTATCGATTGTTCTCTGACATCCACCGGATTGGTCCCAATTCCGGATCTGGGTACGGAGTCCTACCAAGGCGAGCAGGGCGGCCTCTACCCGGGTGGATCAAACCAGATTCCCGAGGACCATCAGGCCCTCGGCCTTTGGCGCGCAGCTCAGATTGTTCCAAGGAACTCTGCGGGAGAGCCCGATCCGGACGGGACTATCGGGTTGCTGTCGATCGGCGTGTCGAACACTCGTATCGAGTTTCGCTCGTTCATGAGACAGGTCGAAGGCGGCGTCGACTCGGATGTCGCTCTCGTCAACGGCTCGCAGCCGGGTGAAGACGTCAGCAGATGGCAGGATATCGACAGCCTTGCGTGGACCAGCGTCGAGACGATTCTCGCCAACAACGGCGTGACCGCTCAGCAGGTTCAAGCGGTCTGGATCAAGCTGCCCGACGTGGTCAACGGTGCAGATCAGATCCTCCCGTTCCCCGAGGACGCGGCGATGTATCGGGATCAACTGGCCGTTGTCGTCCGGAACGCCATGGACCGCTATCCCAACCTCCAGGTGGCATACCTGTCGAGTCGCATCTACGCCGGCTACAACACCAACGGGAGACCCAGCCCGGAGCCGCTCGCTTATGAGAACGGGTTTGGTGTGAAGTGGCTCATCGCAGACCAGATCGCAGGCGACATGACGCTCAATACCGACGAGCGCCGCGGACCGGTGGAGGCTCCCTGGCTGGCATGGGGACCATACCTGTGGGCGGACGGCCTCAACGCACGCAGTGATGGGCTCACATGGGAGTGTGGCCAGCTCCAGTCGGATGGCATCCATCCCGCCCCCGATGGCGCCGCCAAGGTGGGCGATTTGCTGATCTCCCATTTTGAGACCGAGCCAACCGCGACTCCGTGGTTCCTGCCGGACGGACAGCCTATTGGTGAGGTGACGTTGCCTCCGGTTGGTGAGGTGGCGACGACAACGACTACGACCGCGCCCGAGGAGACGACGACGACCACCACCACCACCACCGTCGCCGACGATGTGACGACCACCACCGATCGGCTTTCCAGCTCGGGGCGGCCGGGGCCACCCGACCGCAGCGACCGGGAGGAGGAGAGGCTCGCCCGCGCCGCACAGCAAGAGAGCTCCAGCGACGATATCGGATGGCTGATCGGGACCGTTGCCGTCCTTGCCGCGCTCCTCGGGGCTGCCGCGGCGTATGGCTATGTGCGTAGACGCAAGGGAGCTGCCGAAGAGCTGATCAGTGAGGCCCCGGAGACATGATTACCCAACTTGGAGGTTGGGGCGAAGCCGGCCGTGGCGGCTCGCCCCGCCGGCAATCCGGCGCTCAAGGCGGCGCCGGCGAGCCAGAACAGGCGATTCAGCCTCCTATGGGCCAATAGTTGATTGCCATTGACGCCGCACTGCATACCTGGCACCCTTGCGGCGCTATTGCTCAGGGAATCGGGGGAGGCAGAACAACGTGACAGACGTCATCGTCATTCGTGGTGCTCCGGGCGGCGGCTGCCCGACGATGGCCGGCCGCTTTGCTGCGCTATCGGTACAAGGAGCGGATCACCACGTGCACCCTGCCAAGGTGCCGATTGGCCGTCCGAACCGATTTCGAGATCGGATATCCCGGTTGACTGAGCGCATAGGTTTGCCATAAGAAGAAGGAGCCAGCATGGCTGTTGACGTACGCCCCATCATCACCGACTACATCAAGACAGAGTTCGCCGCGGGCAGCGATGTGGACATCGCAACGGCGAACCTTCTCGAAGAGGAGATCATCGACTCGCTAGGCATCTTCACCCTTGTCAGCTTCATCGAGGACAAGTTTGGTGTGTCTGTCGATCCGGAGGAAGTGAACCTCGATAACTTCGAGACGGTCGATGCCGTGACCAAGCTCGTCGAAGGCAAGCTCTGAAGGCAAGCGCTGAGCTGAGTCGAGCCAACGAGACCATACTCTGAGCTCCCCGCGATACACCCAGGGTGTTTCGTGTGCCGATAGGGGCGCCGGCTGGCTACGCTCGTCTTGTGTCATGAGAGTCAATAGCGCCCGCAGACAGCTCTTGTGGGTGGTGGTGTTCGTCCTGTTCGGCGTAGCGCTCGTTGCACCGCACCCTACGCTGATCACCCCCGCAAACGCGTTGGGGGGTTTCTGCTCGCGCACTTCAGTCGGTTATGTGCCGCTCACCGACGGGCTTGGCCTCTATGAGACCGGAAACGATGTTCCCGCTGCTCATGCAGACAACGCTCCGGAGATCGCGCCGATCGGCGGTGTCGTCGGTCTCGTGTCCCTGGGTATGTCAAATGCATCGCAGGAATGGGACGCGTTTACCGGCCTCATCGAAGTGTCATCCGGTGTGGCAGGCGACGTCCGGGTGGCCAATGGCTCGGTAGGCGGGCAGACGATGGCGGAGTGGTCGGTCCCCGGAGCCCCGGTGTGGGCCGACTCGATCGACCGGATCCGTGAGAGTGGACTCTCGACCGACCAGGTCCAGGTGGTGTGGATGAAGATGGGGTCCCAACTCCATGAGCTGGCACCGACAGAGGGGGGGCGCACAGAGCAGGAACGCGCCTGGCTCCAGGCCGTGATCACTAATGCCGCCAATACCTTCCCCAACCTGAAACGGATCTACATCTCGTCACGCATCTATGCCGGTTACACGAGCAACAACGACCATTCCGAGCCTGAGACGGGTTGGGGCAACGGGCTGTCGGTCAGGACGTTGGTCTCCGACTCGGTGGCAGGAGCCACCGCGGTCTGGACGGCATGGGGGCCATATCTGTGGGCCGACGGTCTCACGGGGCGGAGCGACGGGTTGACCTGGGAGTGTGACGACTTCGAGACCGATGGTGTTCATCCGTCGATGCTCGGTGAGCAGAAGGTTGCCGAGCTGCTGTTCGACTTCTTTGCGGGAGAGCCAGGCGCATGCGAGTGGTTCCTCGCCGACCCGTCACAGTGTGGCACCACCGGTGGTGGTGGTGGTGGCGGCGGCGGTGGTGTCACGACCCCCACGTTCGACGACGTGGCAGCCGACCACACCTTCTATGCCGATATCGAGTGGCTGGCCGACAGCGGGATCACCCTCGGCTGCAACCCACCGGAGAACTCCCTCTTCTGCCCCGACGAGACGGTGACCCGTGGCCAGATGGCTGCATTCCTTGAACGTGCGCTCGATCTACCCAAAGCCGGCAACAGGTTCAGCGACGATGACAACTCGGTGTTCGAGACCAGCATCAACTCGATTGCCGCTGCAGGGATAACCGAGGGCTGCAACCCGCCAACCAACTCCCTCTTCTGTCCGGCAGACCCGGTGACCCGCGGGCAGATGGCGGCCTTCCTCGTGCGGGCATTCGACCTGCCCTCCTGGCCCATCAATGTGTTCGAGGACGACGACGGGTCGGTATTCGAAGCAGACATCCAGGCACTGGCCCGCTCGGAGATCACCCAGGGATGCAACCCGCCGGTCAATGACCAATTCTGCCCGGGAGAGCCGATCACCAGGGCGGAGATGGCGGCCTTCCTCCACCGGTCCGAGCCGTACCTCCCCTAATAATGCACCGGGGGCGGGGGTCGGGTTGGTTACGCCGGGTGGTCGCGGATCAGAAACCCGTCCCGGTAGCTGGTGTTTCGCTTTAACCTCACCCGTGGGGAAGGAGATACACAAATGGCAAGGGGACCTGCTCGAGTCGTCAACCTCGTATTGCTGATCGTGCTTGTTGCCGCGGTGTTTGTCACCGGCCGGGCATCCCCGGCGGCGGCGGCCGCCGACCGTATCCTCCGCGACGGTGAGGATTTTCCGGGCGGGTTCACGGTCCCAGCCGGCCAGGTGTGGGAGTTCGACCCGAATGCCGACACCAAGATCACCACCTCGGGCAACGTCGTCGTCCTCGGCACCTTGCGTATGCGTCCAGGCTCGGCAGCCAACGAGCATTTCCTCCAGTTCACCAACGTCGACGAGTCGAAGTTTGTGGGTGGTGGAATGACTCACGCCGACGCACCCAACGACATAGGCCTCTGGGTGGAGGACACCGGTGTGCTAGATATCGCAGGGACGCCTACGATACCGTGGTCATACGATTGGGAGGCAGGCTGGTCGGCTTCCGACGACATAGTCGCCGCTCCAAACCAGCCGGGGGCATACACATCGTTCACCCAGGTAGACGGCCCCGGTGATGTGCCTGCACCCAACTCGCTCGGCTACAAGACCGAGCTGTTGAACCTCACCAGAAACGTGCGGATCGAAGGTACCCCAGGTGGCCGAGCCCACATCCTGATCCACGCACCCAACGCCACAGCCCAGCAGACGATCAAGTACGCATCGATCCGCTACATGGCTCCGTGGTTCAGCGGTGACCACATCACCGGGAGGTATGGGCTCCATTTCCACCACAATCGTGATGGCTCGCGTGGCTCGATTGTCGAAGGTGTCGTTATGCGTGACACCGACAACCATGCATTTGTCCCGCACGCGTCTCACGGGGTCACGTTTACAAACACGATCGCGTACGACGTGACCTCGGAGGCCTACTGGTGGGATGAGTCGACTCCCGAGTTGTGCGGCAACGACAACGAGGCATGTAACGAGACGTTCGATGTCATCTACGACCACATCGTCGCCGCCAAGGTTCAACCAAATCCCGCCCGCCAGCATGAGGCGTCCGCCATCCAGCTCGGAGCCGGTGAAAACATGACGATCACAGAGTCGGTGGTAACCGGGATGCTCGACACGGGTGCGAATGTATCGGCATATCACTGGCCGTCGAAGGATCGCGGGATCTGGAACTTCACCAACAACAAGGCTCACAACAACCAGAGTCACGGGATCTTTGTATGGCAGAACTCTACCGGTGAGGAGGACGAGAACCACGTTATCGACGGCTTCACTGCCTACTACAACGGGGGGACCGGTATCGATCACGGCGCATACGGCAACTCGTACGTCTACCGGAACTTGACACTGCTCGAAAACGCCCAGGACTCATCGCTCGGTGTTGAGTACGACGCGGCGATCCAATCGCACGCTCTCGGGAAACCGTCGTTGACGAGCACTGGCCCGGGTGCGACCGACACCCAGGAATGGAGCGGTGTCGACACCGGTGGGGCGCGGCTACTCATCCTCGGGCACAACACACCGCTCGAGCGCAACGTCCGGTTCCTGTTCTGTGACTTCTCGGAGGTCGGGTTTCTCGAGGCCGGATCCCAAGCCGGTGGCTATGACTTCATCGAGTGCGGGCTCGACTTCGGCGACTTCGACCGCAGCGATATCCATCCGGGCACGGTGATCAGGGTCCAGGATGGGAACAACGCCTACCAGTTCACCGGGAACGGGCCGCAGCAGTCGATCGCCCCGTTCTACAACGATCCACAACCACCGCCACCACCGGGGACAGATCCCGCCTTTGTTGACATCACAGACTCGGTGTTCCGTGCCGACATCGAGTGGCTGGCCGGTGAGGGGATCACCGAGGGCTGCAACCCTCCGCTCAACAATCTGTTCTGCCCTGATGAGTTGGTGACCAGGGAGCAGATGGCGGCCTTCCTGACGAGAGCCCTCAACTTGCCCCCGGGTGGCGGCAATCCGTTTGCGGACGACGATGGCAGCATCTTCGAGGAATCGATCGAGTCCCTGGCGGCCGAGGGGATCACCCAGGGCTGCAACCCTCCTGCCAACTTCTTGTTCTGCCCTGGTGACTATGTGACTCGGGGCCAGATGGCGGCTTTCCTGGCGCGGGCCCTCGACCTGATAGCAAACTCCGCCGACACTTTTGTCGACGACGACAACAGCGTCTTCGAGATCCAAATCGAGGCGCTGGCTGCGACGGGGGTGACCCGGGGTTGCAACCCTCCGGTCAACGATCGTTTCTGTCCCGAGGAGTACGTGACCAGGGGTCAGATGGCGGCATTCCTCCACCGCGCATCGCCGTACTTCTGATGGTCAGCCGGTACTGATCGTCAGCCGGTGTGTTGCTTGAGCAGCGTCTGGCGGTCGATCTTGCCGGTCGATGTCTTTGGTAGGGCCCGTTCGATCAGGATTGCTTCGGGAACCATGTAGCGCTGGATCCGTTCAGCACAAAACGACGTGAGCTCCCGATCACCGATCTCGGCCGAGACCGAGACGTATGCGATGATCCGGTTGGAGATCATCTCGTCCGGGATGGCGAGTGCGGCGGCTTCGACGACCTCGGGGTGGGCGTTGAGTGCGGCTTCGATGTCACCCAGCTCGATTCGGTAGCCGCGGCTCTTGATCTGGTTGTCGCGACGTCCGAGGAACCGATAGTTGCCGTCTGGCATCTCCTCGACGAGATCGCCCGTACGGTAGATCGGGTCACCGTTGTGACGTGGTACCGGGCTGGCGAGGAGCCTCTCCCTGGTGCGTTCCGGGTCACCCCAATACCCGGCCATCACTGTCGGGCCCCTGACGAGCAACTCACCGACCTCGCCCGGCTCGACCAGGTTGTCGGTCTCATCGACGACAAACGTCTCGACATTGGATATTGCCTTCCCTATCGAGATGGTCGGGCCGTCCTCGTCGGGGGGCTCGGGAACCGTGTACGCGGTGCAAACGTTGGTCTCGGTCGGCCCGTACAAGTTGGCGAATGCCACGTGTGGCAGACGTCTCATTATCCGGGACAGATACTTGGTCGGGAACACCTCACCGGCAAAGAGCATCTGTCGCAGGCTTGGCAGGTCGCCGACCGCCAAACCGCCCTTTTCGACAAGCATGGTGAGGATCGACGGCACCGAATACCACACGCTGATCTCGTTGGTTGTGATGAACTTGGCGACCTCGGCGGGGAACAGTGCAGCCTTGGCCGGCACCAGGTACACCGGGGCGCCCGTCAGCGCCGCCGAGTACAGGTCGAAGGTAGAGAGGTCGAAGTGGAACGGTGCATGGCTCGAGATTCGATCCTCGTTGGTGACCGAGTACTCCTCAACCGCCCACTCGACAAATGCCCGGCAATTGAGGTGTGAGAGCATGACGCCCTTCGGGTCACCGGTCGAGCCCGACGTGTAGAGGATGTAGGCGAGGTCCTGGTCGATGAGCCCTGGGTCCGGCGGGGTCCCGCCCGCTTCGATCCAACCTGCGCCGTGGACCTCGACCCCGGCGGCACTCTCCGGCTCGTCCGTGTCCATTGCCAGCACATGCTCGACTCCGGCGGTGCCGAGAGCCTCCCACGTCTTGGCCCTCTTGGCACCGCTCACCACGTGGCGGATCCCGCAGTTGTTGGCGATGTAGCAGACCCGCGACTCGGGTGCCGAAGGGTCGATCGGCACGTAGGCGGCGCCCGCTTTCATCGCTCCGTAGATGCCGATGACCCCTTCTGCCGCTTTTGGTAGGTAGATGCCCACACGATCGCCCTTGCCGGCACCGAGCTCGACCAGCCGGGCCGCGACCGCGTCCGACTTCTCGTCGAGCTCGTGGTAGGTGAGTTGGCGGTCCCGATCGACGAGCGCGATCGACTCCGGTGCCCGCCGGGCCGAGTCACGAAGATAGTGGTGCAGCAGATACTTCATCTCTCTCCCTCTCACAGACCCATGTGTCTGGCGATGATGTTCTTCTGGATGTCGTTGGTGCCCGAGTAGATACGGCCGGCGATTGCATCGCGGACATCACGTTCTACCTCGGTCTCGGTCATGAACCCAAGAGCTCCGTAGACGGACACCGCATCCAGGCTCGACTGGAGGAACGACTCGCTCAGTTGCTGTTTGACCATCGCCGCGTCGAGCGCCGACGTCTTGCCCTGATCGAGGATCCAGCCGAGCCGGTAGAGCAGCAGCCGCGAGGTCTCGAGCCGGATCTTCATGTCGACGAGACGGTGCGACACGGCCTGGAACTTGCCTATGGGCTCGCCAAACTGGCGCCGCTCCTTGGCGTACCGGATCGCCTTCTCCAGCTGACGCTCCATCGTCCCAACCGCGCTGGCGAGGATGCAGCTGCGCTCCCATTCGATTGAGTGGTTGAAGACCATCATCCCCGAGCCGACACGTCCGAGCAGATTCTCCTTTGGCACCCTGCAGTCGCTGAACACCAGCTCCGACATCGGTGATGTGCGCAAGCCCATCTTCTTGAAGTTGGAGCCCACTTCGAGACCGGGTGTCCCCTTGTCGACGATAAAGGCGCACAGTCCTGCCCAGCCCTTTGTCTTGTCGATGGTTGCGAACACGACAAACAAGTCAGCAACTGGAGCATTGGTGATGAAGGTCTTGGAGCCGTTCAGCACGTACACGTCGCCGTCGAGACGGGCTGTGGTCTTGAGGCTGTACGCGTCGGAGCCCGAATCGGGCTCGGTCATGCCCTGCACCCCGATCAGCGAGCCGTCGTTGAGCCCGGGAAGATACTTGGCCTTCTGCTCGTCGGTGCCGAAACGGTCGATCGGCATCGCACCCGACCACATGTGTGCGTTGATCGAGAAGATGAGCCCGTTGTCCGTGCATCCGTAGCCCAGTGCCTCCATCGCCAGAATCGTGGTCAGGGCGTCGGCCCCTTGCCCCCCGTACTCCTCCGGGAACGGCAGACCCTGGATACCGATCTGTGCAGCTTTGTTCCACGCATCGCGGGAGAACTCGCTCCCTTGGTCGCGATCGGCGACGCCGCTGTTCAGTTGTTTCTGGGCGAACTCGACTACAGAGGCCCGATACGCGAGTTGTTCTTCCGTCCAGCGGAAATCCACGGCACTTCCCCCTCTCCCTGGTGTGCGCCGGAAGTGTAACCACGCCTGCCCAGGGCTGGGCACCGAAATGAAATCCCTAGCCCATCGAGCGCTTTGCGTGCTTGAATGCGCCGCAACAGGGCCACACGAGGGGAATGCTTTCAGTTGACTACCAGAGGTGATGGCGCTCGCATAGTTGTCGATGGGCTCACCAAGGTCTACGAGCCGTCGCCGATGTGGATGCGAGCGTTGGTGCGCACCAACATCAGAGAACCGGTTCATGCGCTCAACGGCATCAGTTTCACCGTCGGCACGGGGGAGATCGTCGCCGTCGTCGGGCCAAACGGGGCGGGGAAGACAACGTCATTCAAGATTCTCGTCGGATTGACCACACCTACAGCCGGCTCGGCGCAAGTGATGGGGTTCGACTCGATGAAAGAGTCTGTCCAGGTACGCCGGCTGGTCGGGTGGATGCCGGGAGATCACCGGAGTTTGCTGATGAGGCATTCGGTGATCGAGAACTTGCGCTTCCATGGCCGATTGCAGGGCATGTCCGGGAAGCCGATGATTCGGAGGATCCGCGAGACTCTCGAGATGGTCGGACTGGAGCGGCGGGCTCGCAGCAACGGCTTCTCATTGTCGGCGGGCATGCTGGCCCGTCTTCAACTGGCAAGGGCCCTGCTTCACGATCCCGAGATCCTGATCCTCGATGAGCCGACGGGGTCCGTCGACCCGGTTGCAGCTCATGATTTCATCCAGCTGATCAAGGTGATCGTGGCCGAACGCGGAATGGCGGCACTGATCAGCTCACATCGACTCGAGGAGATAGAGACGCTGGACTCGCGGGTGCTGCTTCTCGACGAGGGCAGGGTTCGCTACGACGGTCGGCTCGACGATCTGCGCCGGGTGTGGGACAAGCCCACGTTCCAGATCGGGTTCCGGACCACGGCGAGTGCCGATGCCGCTGCCCACACGCTACGGACCGCCGGCTTCGGCAGCGTCTCCCAAAGCGACGGCTCCGTGACGTTTGCTCTCGACAACGGGGTGACCCACGCCGATGTGCTGTCACAGTTGCGTGACCAGATCGAGGACATGACCGACTTGAGAGAGACCCGCCGACCGCTCCAAACGGTCCTCGCCGAGCTCTACAGATCGAAGGAGGGGGGACAATGACGGCGAGAAAGCCGATGACCACCCGCCAGGCCGTCGTAGCGACGGCGTCCGCCTTCTTCCGGGTCGATCTCGTCGAGGAGCTCAACTACCCGATCTCATTTGCGATGCGGCTGCTGGGCATCGTCGCTCCGCTCATACCTTTCTTCTTCATCAGCAAACTGGTGGGCAACTCGCCTCAGGTCGGAGGTGACTATCTGACCTTCACCGTGATCGGTCTCGCCATGACCGCATTGATGACTGCCGCCATGGTCGGGTTTGGCAACACGTTGCAACAGTCGTTCCAGCGCGGCACCATGGAAACCTTCCTCATCGAGCCGGTGCCGTGGACCGCGATTCCGCTGGCCATGAACCAATGGCAGGTGATGAATGGTTTGTTCTACACCGTCGTGCTGATCAGCGCGGGTTCGCTCCTGGGGGCGCATTACCAGTTGGGCGGGATTCCGGCGGCACTGCTCATCGCTGTGTTAGGGATCATCGCCGGTCTGTCCATCGGGATCGTCTCGGCGGCGGTGCTGCTGCTCACGCTGAAATCGACCCCGGTGATCAGGATCTACGACATCGCTGCCTCACTGTTGGCAGGCAGCCTCTTTTCAGTTGCCCAGCTGCCGGGCTGGGCGCGGGCACTGAGCGTTCTTCTGCCCCACACCTATGTGATAAACGGTGTGCGCACTGCTCTGATGGAAGATCCTGGGTCGTATAACGTGTCTTTGACGAGAGCGGTGATCGCCCTGGCCGTCTTCGATGTGGTCGTGTTCACCTTCGGGATCTGGCTGTGGCGCCGCACCCTCGAGTTCTCGAGGAAGATCGGCCTGCTTGGTGGCTACTGAGCGGGACACCATCCTGTTTGTCTCACTGCCACAGGCGATCGGGGGCAGCAACCGCAGCCTGGTCACTCTGCTCGAGACGCTGGAGGGAACGGTCGTTCGCGTACTGGCGTCGCCACGGCCCGGGACCTTTGCCATGTTCGCCGAGGAGCGCAAGGCCTTTGACGAGTGGTTTGACCTGGCGCGGAAGGGGTCGTTCAGCCGGGTACGTCGCTTGTGGGATGGTGTAAGGCTCGCGCTGTGGGCGTTTCGGAATCGCCATCGGTTGACGGCCATCCACGCCAACGCCACCACCGGTCTCAACACAGCCACGCTGGCCGCCGTCGTCTCCCGCCGCCCTCTCGTCGCCTGGATCCACGACCCTGTATCGACACCGTGGGGTCGCAGACTGGGGCCGTGGGTCCGCCGTCTGGTTCCGCGGCTGCGGATCGCGGCAGTCTCACCGACCGCTGAGGCAGTAGCGGTGGAAGGTGGGCTCTGTGCCGCCGGCGATGCCGTCATCGTGCCGAACCCACTCGATCCGGATGACGTCGTCTTGCGGGGCCCCGCCGTCACAGAGGCCCTCCCACACGATGGGGTGACCGTCGCCGTGCTCGGTGGCTCGACGCATCGCAAGGGGTTCGATCTCATCCCGGCCGTCGTCCGAGCGGTGGAGCCACAGGGGGTGCGCTGGCAGCTCTACATCCGTCACCATCCAACAGCTGATAACGGGGACACCTGGGCGGAGATCGACGCGATGGGCTCTGTGACCGTCCCGGGGCGTATCGCCGACGTGCGCGACGCGTATGCCGGCGCAGATATCGTATTCGTTCCCTCGCGCGAGGAGTCGTTTTGCCGGGTTGCCGCCGAGGCGATGATGAATGCGATCCCGGTCGTAGCCAGCGACATCCCGCCACTTCGCCACCTGCTTGGTGACGGGGCCGGGCTGCTGTTCCCCCCTGGGGACACCGCAGCAGCGGCAGCAGCGATTCGCAAATTCGCCATCGACGGGGAAGCACGCAAGCACGCGGGCGCCATCGGTAAGAAGCGCAGCACCGTATTCCTACCCGAAGGCGTAGCCGCCCAGATGCTCGACCTCTACGGGCTGTAGCCGTCCTACTACTCGCTGAGGGTGAACGGCGGGTACTCGTCGGTGATGCTCAACAGCCAGGCGGTCGTCCGCATATACCACCGCATCGTCCCGACGGTGAAGTCGAAGATTCCCCTGGGGTACTCGCCGGTGAATGCGATCACCCAGAACGCCACCCAGCCGGCAATGCCCGCCGCTATCTGCACGAAGTAGAGCACGATGAAATGTGGGATCAGCAGCGCGGCCTTGATGAAGAACACGATGCCTGCCACCGCAAGGCCGCGGCCACGCTCCAGCGTCGGCTCGGTGACGACGACCTTCGCCGGGTATTCCGGTTGTTCCATGGCAAATGCCGGGTACACGTCCTGCCACGAGGCCACCCACGCCGTCGTTCGCGTCGTCCACCCGAGATAGCTGTGGACAAACCTTGCGATGCCGGGTGACAGCGAGCCGTTCAACGCGATCCCCCAGTACCCGACCCAGCTTGCGATCATGGCGCCCAGCCCGACGAAGGACAGGAGGAAATAGTGTGGCAACGCCAGTAGCGCCTTGATCGGGAACAGGATCCCAAGCACAGCCAACCCCTTGCTGCGCTGCCCGTCGCCGTACTCAACATCGACGTTTACCGGATATGCCATGGTAACTCCCTGCAGTCAGGGCCCCAACGATACCCTCGCCGGCGCTCGCGTGCTGCTCAGCCGAAGCGGTAACCGACGCTGCGGACGGTGGTTATCCAGGAGGCACGTTCCTCACCGAGTTTGGCGCGGAGCCGGCGGACATGGACGTCGACCGTGCGCGAGCCACCAAAGTAGTCGTATCCCCACACCCGGTTGAGTATCTGATCACGGCTCCACACCCGACCGGAGTTCTCCACCATGAATCGCAACAGCTCGTACTCCATGAACGTGAGGTCCCTCGGCTCGCCACCGACGGTTGCCTGATAGGTAGCCGTGTTCAACTCGAGATCGCGAAAGCGAACGATCTCCTCCTCGGCTATCGAGTTGTTGACGGCGTGCAGCCGTCTCAATCGGACGCGGAGCTCGGTACGATCGACAGGGGAGAGGACGAAGTCGGTGAAGCCGATCTCCCCGTCGACGTCGGCGGTCATGGTCCGGTCGATGAGGAGCAATGTCGGAAGCGCGTACTCGTCGACGATCTTGGCGGCCATGGCAAGCGATCGTCCCAGATCGGCTGTGACTTCGACGATTGCTGCCGTCCACCCGCCCTTGGGAATCCTGTCCTCGACGTCGGCAATGGTCTCGATTGGCACCGGTTGATACCCGGCGTCAAGCAGCCCGGCGATCAGTGGTTGGGTCGGGGTGGCTGGGTATACGGCGACAAACATCACAACACCGGAAGATACTCATCCAATTCGAACCGGGAGACGTGGTGCTCGTAGCGTTGCCACTCGCGGCGCTTGTTGCGTAGGAACCAGTCGAAGACGTGAGTGCCGAGCGCGTCCTTCACGAGCGAAGACGACTCCATGGCGTCGAGCGCCTCGTCGAGACTGGTCGGTAGCCGCTCGCCCGCACTGTCGTCGCGCAGCTTGTAGCCCTTCTCGATGCCCTCGAGACCGGCCGCCAGAATCACAGATAGCGCTAGATACGGATTACACGCCGGGTCGGGTGCCCGGTATTCGATCCGGGTTGCCCCCGGCCGGTCGATGCCCGTGCTCGGCACACGCACCACGGCTGCCTGGTTGGTTCGATCCCACGTCGTGAGCACGGGGGCGTCGAATCCGCTGACGAGCCGTTTGTACGAGTTCACCCATTGGTTCGTGATGGCTGTGATCTCTCGCCCGTGGCGGATCAAGCCTGCGATGAACCCCCGTGCCTCTGCCGAGAGGCTGTCGGGTCGGCTGGCGTCGTAGAACGCGTTGTCGTCACCACGGAACAGCGAGATGTGGAGATGGAGACCGGACCCGTCGTGTCCCTCGAGAGGTTTGGGCATGAACGTCGCATAGATGCCCTGCTCCATCGCCACTTCCTTGATGGCCAATCTCGTCGTAACGAGGTTGTCCGCCATGGTCAATGCGTCGGTGTGTCGCAGGTCGATCTCGTGCTGACTTGGGGATACCTCGTGATGTGACGACTCGACCGGTATACCGAGCCGCTCGAGGGCCATGATCGTGCTCCGCCGGTATTCCTGGGCGACGTCTAGCGGCGTCAGGTCGAAGTACCCGCCCCGGTCGAGTATTTCCGGCTCCGGGCCGCTGTCCCTGAAGTAGAAGTACTCGACCTCGGGCCCGACATAGAAGGTGAAGCCGTCGTTGCGAGCTCGGTTCAGGTTGCGTCTCAGCACAAGACGTGGGTCGCCGCTGAACTGCTTGCCATCGGGCCGCACGATGTCGCAGAACATCCGGGCGACACCGACACCGCCTCGCTGCCACGGGAGGATCTGAAAAGTTGTCGGATCGGGCCTGGCGAGCATGTCCGATTCCTGGTCCCGGGAGAACCCGTCGATGGAGGACCCGTCAAACCGCATCCCGTGGGCGAACGCAGACTCGAGCTCGGCCGGGGTTATCGCAAACGACTTGAGAAACCCGAGAATGTCGGTGAACCACAACCGGATGAAGCGCACCCCGCGCTCTTCAACGGTTCGTAGAACATAGTCCTCTTGTCTGGCCACGGGCCACCTCCAGGGTGGATGCTAGGCCTGATCGGCTCGTATTCACACCCAGACGTACGTCTGAAACACAGTGTTCACATTCCTGTTACTCGAAGGAAACCCGCACTTGAGATACTGCCGCCGAGCACCGGTTCTCGGTGCATTGTCATGACCAAGGAGACCCGAATGGTTTATAGGGCCGAGTACATCTGGATCGATGGTCAGCAGCCGACTGCGAAGCTGCGATCGAAGACCAAGGTGATCCCGAGCGGGGAAGAGCCGCCGATCTGGGGTTTTGACGGCTCCAGCACTGAGCAGGCAGTAGGGAGCTCGTCGGACTGTGTCCTGCGTCCGGTCCGGGTTGTGCCCGACCCGATCCGTGGTGGCGACAACAAGCTCGTCATGTGCGAGGTGCTGAACACGGACATGACCCCGCATGAGTCCAACACACGGGCTCGCTGCGCCGACGTTGCCGAGAAGTACAGCTCCTTCGAGCCCCTGTTTGGCATCGAGCAGGAGTACACGTTCTTCAAGGATGGCCGTCCCCACGGTTGGCCCGCAGGTGGATTCCCCGCCCCCCAAGGCGGCTACTACTGCGGGGTCGGTGCCGATGAGATCTGGGGCCGTGACGTGGTCGAGGCACACACCGATGCCTGCATTGCAGCCGGTCTCAGCATCTCGGGGACAAACGCCGAGGTGATGATCGGGCAATGGGAGTTCCAAATCGGGCCGTGCGACTTGCTCCAGGTCGCCGACGAGGTCTGGCTCGCACGCTGGCTGCTCTACCGGGTTGCCGAGGACTTCGACATCTCGGCGCATCTGATGCCAAAACCGGTTGCGGGCGACTGGAACGGCGCCGGGGCGCATACCAACTTCTCGACCAAGCAGATGAGGGAGAGTTACGACCCGATCATTGCGGCGTGCGAGGCACTCGGGAAGAAGGCCGACTATCACATCAAACAGTACGGCGCCGACATCGAGCACCGGCTCACCGGTCTGCACGAGACGGCTCCTTGGACCGAGTACAACTACGGGGTCTCCGACCGTGGCGCATCCGTGCGGATCCCGTGGCAGGTTGCCCGTGATGGCAAGGGCTACATCGAGGATCGCCGCCCCAACGCCAACATGGACCCCTATCTCGTCACTGCTCTCATAACCGAGACGGTGTGCAGCGACGCAGCCGGAACCTGACGAACAAGTTCGCACCGGTCTCGTCCGGTGAGAACATCTGAAAGAGAGGGTGGAACTTGCGGGTTCCACCCTCTCTGGTTGTCTCGATACTGCGGATCGGGCCCTACCCGTCCGTGACGACCGCTCCTGTCGCTGCCTCCTTGGCGGCCACTATCTCCTGGCTGAACGTGGCGGCTGCGATGTTGTAGTCCTCGAGTGCGGCGAGACGCTGGTCCGATCCGCTGGTGTTTACTAGGCCATCGAACATGTTGTCGGCGGCGGACTGCATCGCCGCGGCGGACGTGGCAACGTCTGTCCATTTGTCCGCGGCGGCTGCCGGCACCGTTGCGCTCAGCGCCCCGACACTGTCGTTGAACTCGGTGGTCCTCACCCGCAGATCGCTGAGCCCGTTCCGTATGGCTTCATAGTCCTCAGACTCCGCATAGTCGTCGTTGAGCGACTGGGCGAGGTTGCGAAGCTCCTCGGCCTGACCGGCCATCGCATCAGCGGTGGCGGCGAACTCCACGACCTCGGGGGCGAGGCTCGTTGTTGTCGTCGTCTCTTCGTCAGGCGCGGTCGTCGTCGTCTCGCCACCTGCCGCCACCGTAGTGGGGGTAGGGCTTGCAGCCGGAGGGAGGTTGTTCACGAACGTGTAGGTGAACACGACGAGGAACAGCACAACCAGCGGCAGAATCCAACGGCCGTGTTTGGGATCTTCCTTGCTCACCGGCGCAAAGATAGTCCCTCCCGGCACCTGTGCCATTTCATGTCGTCTCGCGCGGCACCCGCCGCCGCGTACAGAGGCACCGCGCCGCCGTGGCACAGAGGTACCCTGCGATGATGGATATCGAGGGAAGAGTCGCGTTGGTCACGGGTGGTGGACGCAGGGTGGGGAGAGCACTTGCGCTGGGATTGGCCCGGGCAGGCGCAAGCGTGTTCATCCACTACAACACTTCTGCGGATGCGGCGGAGTCGGTCAAAGTCGAGGTTGAGGCGATGGGCGCATCGGCGGCCGTGGGCTCGGTCGATCTCAGCGACCCCACCCAGACACCCCGGTTGGTCGATATGGCGGCCGGGGCACTCGGCGAGGTCTCGATTCTGGTCAACTCGGCTTCGGGGTTTGCCACCGACTCGCTACCCGATGTGACGCTCGAAGGTTGGCGCCGGAGCCACGATGTCACCCTTGCTTCCCCGGTCTTCCTCACTCAGGCGTTTGCCGCTGCCCTCGGGGATCGATCGCACGGTGCGGTCCTCAACGTCACCGATGCCCGCACCATGCACCCCTACAAGACCCACTTCTCCTACGTGCTCGCCAAAGGAGGTGTGGATACGTTCACCCGTGCCGCCGCGCTGGCTCTCGCCCCGATGATCCGGGTCAACGCGGTCGCCCTTGGTGTCATCTTGCCGCCACCGGGTGAGGAGGCCGGCTACGTTGAAACGCTGGCCGAGTCGCTGCCACTTCGCCGGGTTGGCGGCACCGACCCCGTGGTCGAGGCCGGTCTGAGCCTTATTCGCAACGACTTCGTTACCGGTGAGATCGTCAGACTTGATGGTGGCGCCCACTTGGTGTGATTCTCACTGTGTGGTTATCACTGTGTGGTTATCACTGTGTGGTTATCACTGAAGCAATCTTATGAATAGGCCGCTGCTGATCTTTGGGAGAAACCACGTGGATTTTGGCGGCATCACAAGACCACGGTCGGCGACGGCGGCTACCTGATCGATGGTCGTCGGGTGGACGAGGAAGAAGGCCCCGGGACGTTGCTGGGTGGCGATGTACTCGATGGGGACCGTGCCCGGCACATACTCGAGTCGCTCGCTGGTCCGGGGGTCGTTGATCCCGAGGATCGGGCCAAGGATCAGGTTGTTGAGGATGACGACGTCAAGCGAGTTGTACGGGTCTGTGGAGTTGACGGCATCCATCGGTGCGGTGAGCCGGTACCACTTGGCGTCGACTCGCATACCGAAGGTGCCGGGGCTCTGGGGGCGGGCTTGTTCGGGATCGTCGATGTGGATTCGCTCAACGCTCATTCGCTCGCTCACCCTTTGGACGAACTCGACGGCAGTGAGACCGCCGAGATCCGAGACAAGACGGTTGTACTCGACGAGACGCAGTTGTTGTGACGGGTAGATGACACCCATCATGTAGTGAAACGGCTCGACACCGGTCGAATCGGAGTGCTCGGCGACCATCTCCCTCGACAGCGCCGCCCCTGCTGCTGCTCGGTGGTGGCCGTCGGTTATGTACAGCGTCTCGATATGCGCCAGACAGCCCTCCAACTCGGCGACGTCGTCGGGCGAGTCGAGCTTCCACACCGTCTGTTGCACCCCGTCTTGGCCGGGGAAATCGAGCATCGGGGTGCCTGCGGACAATCTGTCGATCAATGCGTTGATTCCCGCGCTCTTGTAGGTCAAACACATGGGGTACGAGTTTGCCTGTAGTCGCTTCAGCGCGGCTACGAGCGGTGCCTCGACACCCTCTCTCGTGTGCTCGTGGCGCTTGATGAGGCCCCGATCGTACGCGTCGGCTTCGACTTCCGCGACAATTCCGGTCTGGCTGCGGATTCCATCCGACACCCGGTAGACGTAGTACGCCGGCTCCCGGTGGTATTCGTAGATGCCGCGCTCGATCATCATGTCAAGGCGCTCCCTACCCACCGGTGTGGCCAATTCGGGTTCATCGTCGTCGGAGTGAATGATGTCGCGCATCACCAGGTCGAACGAGAACGGGTTGGTTGCCTCCAGGTCGCGCCAGTAGCCGGGAGGGACGGACCCTCGGGGTACAACCGCGACCTTGGGGGCGAAGTCGCGGGTAGGGAGATAGAGACGTGTGGGGCGGACGAGCGGCCGTCTCATCACCGTTTGCTCGCGGATACTGCAATGACGTGGTCTATGGCTTCCAGCTTGGAGATGGTCTCGTCGGCGAGACCGCCCGTCACGTGGAGGAGGGCCGACGCCGCTGCTCCTCCCGAAAGCACGAAGTTCTCCATGTTTTCCACGTTCAGCCCCTCCTCCCGCAATGTGGTGAGCACCGCTGCCAGCACTCCTACCCGGTTGAGGTGCCGGATGGTGACGGTGGCCGCCTCACGCTCGCCGTCGCCGAGGTTGACGCAGTTGATCAACCGGCCCCGCTCGAACGCCCGGATTGTTTCGACGACGGCATCGGCGATTGCGTTCTGCGCCTGATCCGTCGACGCGCCGATGTGATGTGTCCCGTATACCGCAGGATGTTGGCCGAGTGCCGACTCAAAGTGTGCATCGCCGGAACCGGGCTCGCCCTGGTAGACATCGAGCCCGACCCTCAGATCCTTGGTCTCGATCGCCTCCAACAATGCCGCCTCGTCGACGATGCCTCCCCGCGACGTGTTGATGATGACCGCACCCGGCCGCACCAACTCCAGCAACTCCCGGGACACCATCCCCTCCGTCTCCCTTGTGGCAGGTACGTGGAAGGTGAGGATGTCGCAGGATCGGGCAAGTGCCTCGAGGTCCGGCTCGAATCGGGTCTCCATCGTTCGCAACTCGTGGACGACATCCGGGTGCCGATCCGGTCGGCTGATCACAGCTACTTCGAGCGCAAAGGCGTGGGCTCGTCTGGCGACCTCGAGACCGATCGCACCGAGTCCGACAATTCCTATGGAACTTCCGGCCAATCCCCGGGTCTTACCGTATCGCTTCTTCTTCCACCTGCCCTTGCGGAGATCGTGTACCTGGTCGGGGATCTTGCGATCGATGGCGAGTAGCAGACCCATGGTCAGCTCGGCTACAGCGACCGAGTTCTTACCGGGTGTGTTGCACACGAATACACCGTTCTCGGCCGCGTGGTCGAGCGCGATCGTGTTGACTCCTGCCCCCGCTCGCACTACGAGGTTGAGCTTGTCTGCCGCATCTATCGTCGCTGCTGTGACCTTGGTCGAACGAACGACGAGCACTTCATTCCCGGGTACCGCCTGTGGGAGGTTGTCTTTGGTGAGACCCGGATCGAATGTGACCTCGTGGCCGAGGTCGGTGAGCCTGTCCAGGTGTGTCTCGGATAGCTTGTCGGCGATCAGAACCTTCACAGCGAGTCTCCCGATGTCGTGGCGTCTGTGCGGGGCGCGGCTCTCTCATCCTTGCACCTCGCAATCTTTACACTTTGTACACCCGTGGCCAAGTTGAGGGCCAAGTAGGGTCTTTAGATGGTTGACCGGCGTTACAGTTGCACTATGGAACGCCACCCAGAGACCCTCACAGTCATCTTCGACGGGGACTGTCTGCTTTGTCGCAGATCGGTGCACTGGCTCGAGACTCGGGCGACTCACACGAATCTCGAGGTGGTGCCAGCAAACCGTCCGGACATGGTTGCGGCCTACGGCCATGTGCCCGGTTACGGTGACAACATGATCGTTGTCGCCGACGACGGTCGGACATGGATCGGGCCTCCCGACGCGTATCTAGTCGTCATGTGGGCCGTGAGGAGGATGCGGGCACTCTCGTATTTGCTGGCGCTCCCGGGGTTGAGGCAACTCACGACCCGTGTGTTCCAATACATCGCCGGCAACCGCTATGCGCTCAACCGTGTCGAGGACGAGTACTGTCCGGCCTGTGCCACTGCCCAGGGGTTCTAGATGACTGGTGTGAAAGCAGCCGTGGCGGCTCGGCCCACCACTGTACCCGGCGCTCCCCGGCGGCGCCCGCGAGCCAGAACAGGCGATTCACGCCGGCCATCTAATGAGTGACAAACGCAGTGTGCAGGTCGAGCTAGGGAACCGGCGGGTCCGTGTCTACCTCGGTAGCCACCTCGTTGCCGACACCAGGAGCCCGTTGCTGGTCTGGGAGAAACCGTACTACCCGGTCTACTACTTCCCGCTTGTAGACGTCGCCGCCGACCTGGTACCTACCGGTGGGACTGTGCGGTCCCCGAGCCGTGGCGACGGGACCATCTACACGGTCGCAGTCGAGGGTTTGGAAGCGGAGGGTGCCGCATACCGTCATGTTGACTCGCCGGTCGATGAGCTCCGTGACCACGTTGCGTTCCGGTGGGACGCCATGGGCGCTTGGTTCGAGGAGGAAGAGCAGGTGTACGTACATGCTCGGAATCCGTACACGCGCGTCGACATTCTGCAGAGCAGCAGACACGTTGAGGTGGTCATCGACGGTGTCAAGGTCGCCGACTCACATATGCCCCGGGTGCTGTTCGAGACCGGTCTTCCCGCCCGGTACTACCTGCCGAAAACCGACGTGCGCATGGATCTCCTCGAGGAATCTGACTTCCATACATCGTGCCCGTACAAGGGTACGGCGAGCTACTACCACATCACCGTCGACGGCCGGCGTTATGACAACTACGTGTGGTGGTATCCCTTCCCCACTGAGGAGAGCAACCGCATCGCAGGGCTCGTCTCGTTCTATAACGAGAAGGTAGACGTCTACGTCGATGGTGAGTTGGAGACACGTCCCCGCACCGTTTTCTCCTGATCTCGCGGTCGGCACGCCGGAAATATCCGGCGCGGGGTGAAGCCGTATACTCCTGGTTTACCTTCGTGTAAGGGAGAGTTCAATGAAGATCATCAACGGGAGAATGTGGGCGGTTCTGCTGCTCGCGTTCGCACTCATCGTTGCTGCGTGCGGCGGCGATGACGACGATGGGACAGATACGACAACCGGTGCCACCGAGACCACGGCCGGCTCTGAGACCACGGATACTTCGGGAGACACAGAGGCTCCTGGGGGCACAGAGACCACAGAGGCGATGGACGAAACGACGGCCGCTCCGAGCGGTGAGCCGCTCGTTTTCGGCATGGTGCTAGTCGGCCCGCGTGACGATCGTGGCTGGTCACAGGCTCACTACGAAGCAGGCGAGTACCTGGAGGAGCAGCTCGGAGCCGAGATGATCGTCGCCGATCTGGTCAATCCGGCCGACAAGCCGGAGACCACTGTCGAGCAGGTCATCGCCGACATGATCGACCAGGGCGCTCAGCTCGTGTTTGCCACATCGGACGACATGAAAGATGGTGTTGAGCTCGCAGCGGAGGCTCATCCCGACGTCCCAATGATCTGGTCATCCGGTGACAGCGCTTGGGTGGAAGGTGAGGCATACCGTGCCGACCTCACGAACCTCGCCAACATCATGGGCCGGATGGAATACGGCAAGATGATCGCCGGCTGTGCGGCGGCACTCCAGACCGAGACCGGCCAGATCGGCTACCTCGGACCGCTCATCAACGACGAGACCCGCCGGTTGGTGGCTGCGGCTTACCTCGGCGCAAGGCATTGCTGGGAAGGTGAGGGCAATGACGCTGCCGACCTCGAGTTCGCCGTCACCTGGATCGGATTCTGGTTTGAGATCCCGGGTGTAACCCTCAACCCGACCGATGTCGTAAACGAGTTCTACGACGGCGGTGCCGATGTAGTGCTGTCCGGGATAGACACGACCCAGGCGATAGTTCGTGGCGGGCAACGTGCCGCCGCCGGTGAGAACGTGTGGGCGATCCCCTACGACTACGAGGGCGCCTGTGCCGAGGCCGAGGCGGCCTGTTTGGGTGTGCCGTACTTCAACTGGGGCCCCAGCTACCTGGAGGCTACCCAGTCGGTGATCGATGGATCGTTCTCGGCCGACTGGAAGTGGATCGGTCCGGACTGGTCCGACATCAACAACCCCGACACCAGCATGATCGGCTGGATCTCGGGTGACGGCCTGGCCGCGGAGAACGTCGACCCGCTCAACACGTTCATTGCAGGGCTCGCCGACGGCTCGATCGACCTGTGGACGGGCCCGCTCAACTACCAGGACGGGTCACCCTTCCTGGCGGAAGGGGAGACGGCGACCGACCAGCAGATCTGGTATCTACCCCAATTGCTCGAGGGCATGGAAGGTGCCAGCGAGTAGACAATCGAAGTGACTCGAGGGGGCGCCGGGAGGCGCCCCCTCTTCGACAAGTGAGGGGAGGTAGATGCTCGAGCTGCTCGACATCCACAAGCACTTCGGCCCTGTTCGCGCCAACGACGGTGTGACCATGAGGGTGGAAGCAGGGACCATCCATGGCCTGCTGGGCGAGAACGGGGCGGGCAAGTCGACACTGATGAAGGTGTTGGCCGGGTTCATATCGGCAGACAGCGGTCAGATCCTGCTGGGTGGGGAGCCGCTCGAGGTGAGCAACCCCAAAGAATCGGTGGCCGCCGGTATCGGGCTGTTGCACCAGGACCCGCTCTTGTGTATGCCCTTCTCCGTCCTCGAGAACTTCATGCTGGGACGACCGGGAGGCACCCGGCTCGACCCGGATGCGGCCCGTACGGAGCTGGAGGAGATGGCCGAGCGGTTTGACTTCCAGTTCTCGGCCGATGCGACCGCCCGCTCGCTCACCGTCGGTGAGCGACAACAGCTCGAGATCATGCGGCTTTTGTCGCTCGGGGTCCGCGTGCTGATCCTCGACGAACCGACCACCGCAATCTCGGCGACACAGCGTGCTCTCTTGTTTGCGACGCTGCGGACACTTGCCGACGACGGGTTGACGGTGATCTTTGTGTCACACAAGCTCGAAGAGGTCGAGGAGATTTGCAGCCGAGCCACGGTTCTCCGTGCCGGGCTGGTCACGGGCGACGTTGATCTGCCGGTCCCGGCGTCACAGCTCGTGTCGCTGATGTTCGGCAGGAATATCGTCCCTGAAGAGCGGGCAGACGTCGCCATCGGCGACCCGGTGCTCGAAATGGACAGAGTCTTCGCAGCCGAACGGCTGGTCACACTCGAGGACGTCTCGCTCCGGGTCGGGGCCGGCGAAGTGGTAGGGCTCGCCGGTCTGGCCGGCAGCGGCCAGCAGACGATGCTGCGGGTTTGTGCGGGTCAACGAAAGCCCGACTCAGGCACTGTGCTGCTCGAAGGTGCCGACGTCACCGGCGACACATACAATCGCCACCTCGATCTCGGAGTCCACTGGCTGCCCGCTGATCGGCTCGGTGAGGGGTTGGTGGAGGGTCTGTCGATCACCGAGCACTTCGCCCTCGCCGGTGACACACCGCAAGGCTTCATCGTTGATTGGGGTGGCGCGGCCGACGAAGCCCAGCGGAAGATCAGCCACTTCTCTGTCAAGGGCACGGTCCAGTCCACACCGGAGTCGCTGTCGGGCGGGAACCAGCAACGTCTTCTGCTTGCGATGATGCCCGACCACGTCAAGCTGCTGCTGATGGAGCACCCGACACGGGGTCTGGACATCGAGTCGGCCGAGTGGGTATGGCACCAGATCCTGGCCCGTCGTAGCGACGGCACCGCCGTTGTCTTCTCGTCTGCCGACCTGGACGAACTGCTTCGCTACTCGGATCGCATCCTCGTGTTCTTTGCGGGTCGTGTGATCAAGGAGCTGGATGCCTCGCAAACCGACACCGAGGAACTCGGCTACTTGATCGGCGGAAAGGAGCGCACGTGACCACCGGCACAACACCGCGGAGACGGGGGATCCAGAGCATGTCGACCGCGGTGGCCGGGGCGCTGATCGTTGTGTCGTTGCTGTTGGTTGCGTTGGGTGCAAACCCCGTGGAGGCATTCAGGCTCCTCTACCAAGGATCCTTCGGCTCGGTATCGAAGCTGTCGGCGACACTCCTTGTGTGGGTTCCGCTCGCCATCGCTTCGGCGTCGCTGGTGATTACCTACGCCGCCGGGTTGTGGAACATCGGTGTCGAGGGCCAAATCATCGTTGGTGCCATCTTCGCCACCTGGGCGGTGCGTACGGTGCCGGGCCCCGGCTGGGTCATCATCCTCGTCGGAATCGTCGCCGGAATCGTCGGTGGTGTGCTTTGGGGTCTGCTCGTCGGTGTGCTCAAGACCTACGGAGGTGTCAACGAGATCTTTGGCGGTCTTGGTCTCGTTTTTGTCGCTCAGGGTTTGACCACCTATCTGGTGATCGGGCCGTGGGCGCGCGAAGGTGTCGCCTCTACCTCGGGTACCGACCTGTTCGAGCGTCACGTCTGGTTCCCCCGGCTCAGCTACGAGGGTGCTCCCCTGGACATCTCGTGGCTTTCACTGATTCTGGCGGCTGTGTCGATCATCGGTGTCTACTACGTGATGCGAGGCACGATGTTCGGGTTGCGGCTGAAGTCGATCGGCAACAGCATGGCGAGCTCCGCACGGCTCGGTGTTCCCTCGAACCGTTACATGCTCGGGGCTTTCGCCGTCGCCGGTGGGCTTGCCGGGCTGGCTGGGGTCACCCAGGCAATGGCGTTCCATCACAAGCTTGTTCCGTCTGTGTCCGGGGGCTTCGGGTTCCTCGGCATTCTGGTCGTCTTGCTTGCCGGGTTCAGGGCGGCACCCGTTGCTCCGCTGGCGCTGTTTTTTGCCGCGCTGTCGGTCGGTGCGTCACAGCTGGAGCTTCGCCTCGAGCTCGACTCCTCCGTCGGTGGGGTAATCCAGGGTCTGGTCGTTTTGTTCGTGCTCATGGCCACCGGTTGGCAGCGGCAGCGGGCACGACTCAAGGCAAGCCGGCTGGAAGCTGGAGGTGAGACGTGACTTACCTCTTCGCCTCGACCCCGGTGGTCGTTCTCCTCTTGATCGCAGGAGATCTGGATGTCACAACCGCCACCGTCGTCGCAGGAGCGGCTCCGCTCATCTACGCGACTCTCGGGGAGACGATCACCGAGAAGGCCGGTGTGGTGAACCTGTCGCTCGATGGCAGCTTGCTACTGTCTGCAATGGCCGGGTTTGCCGGCGCCTACGTGTCGGGCAACGTCATTGTCGGTTTTGTGCTGGCGGCGCTGGTGTCGGCGATAGTGGCGTTGATCATCGCCTACGGCAGCATCGAATTGGGGCTCAACCAGATCGCCGTCGGTTTTGTGCTGTTCCTGCTCACGGCCGAGCTGTCGGCGCTGCTCGGCGCCCCATACGTGCGGGAGCCGGGGCCCTCGGTGCCGCGACTCGAGATTCCGCTGCTTGCCGATATACCGTTCTTCGGGCGGGCGCTGTTCCAGCACAACCTCTCCATCTATGGCAGTTTTGTGTTGATCGCCGTGACCTACTGGTTCTTCTACCGGACCCGGCAGGGGCTCGAGCTCCAGGCGGTTGGCGAGCGGCCGGAGGCGGCGTTTGCGCGTGGTATCAGCGTCAGAGCGACCCGCTACTTCTACACAGCGCTTGGGGGCGCACTGGTCGGGATCGGCGGGGCGGCATTCTCCCTCGACCAGAAGTTCGGCTGGTCGGAGGGCCACGTGCGGAACATCGGGTGGATCGCTCTTGCCATTGTCATCTTTGGCGGCTGGCACCCGGTCCGGGTTGCCATCGGCGCCTATCTGTTTGGTGCCCTTCAGGTGGCGGCGCTCAAGCTGCAACCCGTGTTCCCGAACCTGTCTCAGGTGCTGCCGATCCTGCCGTTCCCAACCATGATCTTGACTCTCGTAGTCATCAACCGCCCCGGTTTCCGGGTGCTGGGTGACAGGTTCGTTTCGTTACGCAAGTTCCTGACTTCGGAAGCCCCGGCATCGATCGCTACCAACTTCGAACAGCAGTAAGCGCGGGCGCGATAGAACGAACCGCATCGGTGTTGATCCGCGGCCGGCTCGTACGTGTGCGACCGGCGGCCATCTATACACCGGGAGCTAAGCCGTGTTGTGTGACTCCGACGGCGGGCTCGTGGTGTGGGGACAGGTGGTGTGGGGACGGTACGGAATGTGGGGAAGCGACGCCGATCACCACGGTGGGTCGGGTCCGTGGGCGGGTGGGATGAGCCTCCGGCATTGGCGTGGATCGTCGCGGTTGAGGGTGAAGCCAGAGAGGTGGATGGCGATGTGGTGAGGTTGGAGCCGGTATCTGCTGGTGCGGCCGGTGACGGTGCAGTCCTCGTCTCGTCTGCCACATAGTCACGTATCGCCGGCGGAATCGAAGAGGTTGCTTGGGACGTCACGACCGGCTGACCGTCCTCGAGACCGACAATCCGGACGGCGCCGCCGCAAAGGACTTCGCCGAGCACGAGGGGTCCGCCGCGTGGCCCGTATCTGAGTTCGCTGCCGAGTTTGCCGCCGGTATTGTCGGCCTTTCGGAGATCCACAAAGAAGATGGCGTTTGGTGTCGTGCCGGTGTTGCTCGTCTGGCCGGTCACCTCGAGAGAGTCATGGGCGATGATGGCAAGAGCGTCGGCACTGAGCTGGCTGCGGGTGTAGAAGTCGCCACCGGGCAGCCGGCGGAGGTCATCGGTCTTGGCGTTGATGGCCTGGTCGACGATTGAGCCTTCCACGGCCGGGAGTTCGAAGCTGCCGCGCCACCGGGAGTTGTCCAGACTGGGTTGGATCGACAGGTACCGTTCGGCGAACGTCTCGCGTTCATCGGTGCTGGCGACGCGGCGGTACTGGCACGTGAGTCGGTTCAACCCCCGTCAATCCAGCGTGAAGCTGCTTTGAGACGGGCGAGCTCGGCCTTGTTGGCGGCAAGCTCCGCCCTGAAACTCTCAACCAGATCGGGGTCCGTAAACAGCATACGAACAACGTATCAGGAGGTCCTGACAAGAAAGCAGGGCCCCCTGTTCCACATCGGGTTTGGGTGGGCTATTCGATCATGATGAGGCTCGGGCTCACGAGGGCCGTTGCTCGAGCCGGTCGCGGGCGATTCCCGCGCCTATCTCGCGGGGCACGTCGAACCGGGTGGTGTGGCGGCTGGGATGGTTGCCTATTCATCGTTGGCCAGTACGCCTAGTTGGTCAGCATATTGACCGGCGAAATCCGCCGAGTACTCGGAGAAGATCTCCTTGCGGCGATCCTGTATCTGGTTGGAGCATCGCTCGGCTGCGACGGTCACTTCGATGTCGAATTCCTTTAGAGCCTCGAGCCTTGTTCTTTGCTCGTCACGGCTGAGCTCGGGTCTCACGATCTCCGCGATACCTCGGCTCAAATCGTCGAATTGATCCCCCAACCGGTGGTAGCCGCCGAAGCCGTCGGCTGCCATGCAGCTCGCCCATTCATCATCGAGTTCTCTCAGCCGCAGATCCTCGAAAGCCGGCGTCATATAGTCTGCGTATGCCACGGAAAGCTCCATTCTCAGCTCCCACTCTGGGTGCAGTCTCAGGTATTCCTCCTCGGCCCACCCGGTACAGCCGCCCTCGACGACCGCGCCGTCGACTTCCACCGATTCGTGAAGTGTGTCCCAGTACTCCTGATCCTCGGCCGGGTCGCTGTCGACTGCCACGTCGACTGCTGGCTGGTCGCTCGAAGCGTCCTCTTGATCCAGGCGCCACAGTTCGTAGGCCACCATGCCGGATCCGATGGAGGCGATCCTCTGATCTCGATCAAGCCCCGGTGCCAGATCGATCCTGACGGCGTCACGGTCCGGCGTCTTGAAGTCGAATCCGTTTTCGGCCATGCACCCCGTAACCATGTCGTCGAGCGCGATCGTGCGTAGTCTCTCTTGTTGTTCGGATTCCTGCAGCAGAGCTTCGATCTCGTCGACCGTCACCCGGGTCTCTGGCTCACTGCATCCGGTAGCGAGCAGGAAGATGGGGAGCAGCACGGCTGCTCCCCATCGATACGTGAGTCTGCGATTCGGTACCAACTGTATGGGACCTGCGTCACGTCGAACACGGCGCCGTCGAAGATCGAATGCTGAGATGTACTGCCTCCGGGCTCCGATGTCGTCACCTTGTCGATGACGTACGGGTAGGGGCTGTCCTGTCGGAGTCCAGAGTCACCCCAGGCGACACCGACCTTGGTGCAGTCCGTGTCATTGGAGGAGGTGACCGCTTGGTACCACGCGTAGTAGCTGTTGCCTGCGCTGCCCCAGCAACCCGTTCCTGTTGTGATGCTAACCGCGTCGGCTGCTGTCACTGGTGCCAGCGCAGCCATCAGGAACCCAACGGTAAGCCCCAGGGCGGCGATCCTTCCACGAAGTCCAATTGTCTCAACCACTATTCACTCGCTCCCTTTTGTAGCGATTGTGGTCGTTCCCTTCAAGCGTGCCAGTCTTCTCTCCTTCCTTTGTCGGGGTCACCTGACGGGCGCTCGTTGTGGATGTGTTACACCGTGTATTGCCCGTAGAGCGCTTTCTGGTTCCCTTTGTTGCAGACGTAGACCTGCATGATGAGGTGACTCCCGGCCGGCGTTCGCCCGGTCACGTCCCCCGCCTCCTCACTTCGGTAGCCACAGGTCCGATTCCCGAGGTCATCGACGTGGAGCTGATACCAGATGCTGACGTCGAGACGGATGGCACAGGTTGGTATCTGGCCGACAAGGCCCTCGACCGAGTCCACAACTCAGCCGCACCCGGCGGGTACGGCTTGGTCGAGTTCCACAACCATCGTGCCGGCCCTCCGCAGTTCTCCCGCACCGACGAAGCCGGCCTCGAACCGATGGCATGCTATGAGGCCAACCTCATGCAGCGTTGCCCCTATGGAGCCGGCGTTTACGCTGACGGCACGGTCCATGTCGACTGGTGAGTCCGCACGACCGACCGACCGATACGAGATACGTTCACAGCAGTCAGCGTGATCGGAGCCAACACCGTCTCCTCAACAAGCGGCTAGGAGGCTGGTGTCAAAGCAGCCGTGGCGGCTCGCCCCACCAATAGACTCGGGGTTGTAGGAGGCCGCCGCGAGCCAGAACTGGCGATTGACACCAGCCTCCTGGTCGATGATCGGCGGCTCGCCCGCCAAGCAGCCCTTCTGGGCCCCGACGGACAAGCAACCATCTCATCGATGCGCGTCGCGTCGTCCGTGCCGGGGGAACCGGCTCCCACACCGCCCTGGGCCTCGCCTACCTGGGGTTTCGCAATGTCCTCGTCCTCGACGACGACATTGTGGAGTTGTCGAACCTGAATCGGGTGGTCACAGCCGGGCTAGTCGATGTCGGAGCGCCCAAGAACCTGGTCGCCCGACGCAGCATGGAAGAGATCGACCCGCATATCGCAGTAGTGGCGCTCCGCGGTATCGGCCCACAGGACGAACACCCGGAGCTCAACGACGTTGACCTCATCATCGGATGTGTGGACTACGACGGTCCGCGAAACCGACTCAACCAGATCGCAATCGACACGGCCACGCCCTACATCGACATCGCGACGGGAATCGACACGAGCCTCGACCCGCCCGCTGTGGGCGGACGTGTCGTGCTGGTCACACCCCGTGGGCCCTGTTTGCACTGCCACGGCGAACTGGACGCAGCCGAGATCACCCGCTGGGCAAAGCACGATGATCAACGCGAACTCGATCGGTAACACGGCTACGGCACTGGCCTACCCAACGCTTCGGTCGTAACACCTCAACGGTCTTGCCGTCTACGCAGCCATCCCCGAACTCGTAGCATGGATCGCCGGAACTCGACCCCCAGCCCAATACATCGACATCGATCTCACCGGGTACCTGGCCGCATTCCACGGCCAGCCGGGTGTCCGCATCACGCCTCGGCAACCGATCCAGGCGAAACCGGACTGCTTCGCCTGCGCCGCATAGCCAGAAGCCGCCGACACGTTCGACCTGACGGGCTCTGGATATCCCCTTCATCGAGTGACATTTCCAACCTGGTCAGAGCCGGTAGATGACCTCGGTCACGAACCCTTCGGTCCAGTGGTCTTCGTTGTTGACATGCTCGACCAGCAACAGCCGAGGCTACCCAGACCCGTCGCCCCGAGTCAGAAGAGTTCAAACCTCGCACTCGGCGCAGATGATCACCAGACCCCCTACTTGCCGAAGCAGGAGTGCTGGCGTTTCGTCGCTCGTCGACATTGCCCGTCGCCCCGTCGTTGCATGGATTCCTGGCTTGTGACAATCGACGGAAATCGTAGGCCAGGACGGCTCTCCCCTATTTCAGATGCGGGTTTCGCCCAGGGTCGACATCGGATCGGCGTACTACGGATCGTGCCCGAAGCGGTAGTCCAGCCCATCTCGAAACGGTAGCGCTTCTAGCCACGGAATGGTAGTTTTGCTCGTCCCGAAACGGTAGTATTGCGGGCTGGATCGCCTCGACTGGAGAGACCGCTTGACGTATCACCGCAGAGTCATCGACGACGAGCTCGACGACCTTCTGACCCAGCTGCCTGCCGTGTCGATCGAGGGCGCCAAGGCAGTGGGGAAGACTGCCACTGCCAGCCAGCGGGCCGCTGCGTCGTTTCTGCTCGAGGTCCCGGCGGTTCGTCAGCTTCTCGAAGCCGACCCGCAACGGGTGAGTGAGACTGTTCCCGTCCTGATCGACGAGTGGCAGCATTTCGCGCCGATTTGGGATGTGGTTCGTCGCAGTGTGGACGCCGGCGCGCACCCCGGGTCGTATCTACTGACAGGGTCCGCCTCCCAGCAAGGCTCGGGCACCCATTCGGGTGCGGGGCGTATCACCCGTATGCGGATGCGACCTTTGAGCCTCGCCGGACGAGGCATCGTGGAGCCGACCGTCTCGTTGGCGCAGCTCCTGACGGGAGAACTTCCAGATGTGCGAGGCAACACCGGCGCCGACCTGCGGACATACGTCGAGGAGATCGAGGCGTCGGGATTCCCCGGCATGCGCGGGCTGGATGGGAGGGCCAGGCGAGCACAGCTACGGGGCTACATCGACCGAATCGTCGACCGTGACCTGCCCGAGCTGGGACACCCGCTCCGCAACCCGGCGCAGTTGCGCCGCTGGCTGGCCGCATACGCCGCAGCGGTGTCGACCACGACCAGCTTCCAGAAGATCCGGGAGGCCGCCACCTCCGGAGAAGGCGCCACCCCGGCGAAGACCACCACGATTCCATACCGTGATGCCCTGGAACGGCTGTACCTGCTCGACCCGGTCCCAGCGTGGCAGCCCGGACGCAACCACATCCGGGAACTGGCATCGGCGCCAAAACACCAGCTCGCCGACCCCGCCCTAGCCGTATCGCTCCTCGGTCTCGACCAGACGGCACTTCTCGCCGGTGAGAACCCCGACGTGCCGATCCCCCGCGACGGCACCTACCTCGGCGCTTTGTTCGAATCACTCATGACGCTGTCACTGCACGTCTACGCCCAGGCGGCAGAAGCCCGGCTGGGCCATCTTCGGACCCATCGGGGTGAGCACGAGGTCGATCTGATTGTGGAGCGTGGGGACCAGCGGGTGGTGGCGGTCGAGGTGAAGCTCGCCCGGGCCGTCAACAACGAAGACGTCGCTCACTTGCACTGGCTTGCCAACAGGATCGGAGACGACCTCCTCGACATGGTCATCGTCACGACCGGACAGGACGCATACCGACGAGACGACGGGATCGCAGTCGTACCAGCGGCGCTCCTCGGACCCTGACTACCCCACACCCTGTGCCTGGATCTCCGGTCGGTGTACAGCCCCCGGTCCCCGTACCAAGTGGGTAGTTAGCAGGACTCGTTGCGCACCCATGAACCGTGGCTCGGGCACCACACGCCGAGCCGGCTACACGCGTCGTCAACGTGTGGCGCACCGGAGGCGACCGCCCCGATCACTGATCGACGGAACCGTGAGGTCGAGGAGTTTTAGCACTCCGTTTGGGGGAGTTCGATGCTGCCGTCGGCTCGGTGGTCGAGGCGAGGGAGCGGCGGATGCCGTCGAGGCGGTAGCTGAGATCGTGGACCACCCAACATGGCCTCGGCGAACAGGTGTTCGGTCCCTGTCGCTGGAACCGAGGGGCGCCTGAGGCACCTGCACCTCAACAACACCATTGTCGGTTTCGATCGCGGCGAACTCACCGACCTTCTGGAACTCATACTTCAAACCATCGCCGGTGATCAGATGCGGATCACCCCGACTGCGGGAATCACGAGTCGACCCGAGATGGATGATCTGCATCCCACTCCAATCGGCGGGCCCTGCGTCTGGGTCGGTGACAATCACCATGTCACGGATGTTGTTGCTTTGGTCGTGCTTCGATCGCCGGTTCACGGTACCTGACCCAACTCTGCACAAGGAAGGCCGGTTGGAGCGATGTCCGCACGAACGGAGATCGTGGCCCAGATCTACCACTCCGGCGAGCGCTATCGCGCACGATTTCGTCCCCTCGATCCGCCATTGCGCCGTGGTTTGGCACAGGAAGATGACCTCTTCGCCGAAAAGGTCTGTACCCGTGTCGACCGTGCGAAACACATGTCAATCGGCCCTCAGGCCCCGACTTCGATGCCTCCTCGACACGCCGAACGGGGCGGGACCGGCATCATCGACTATTGAACGCGTGACGTCTGGCCGAAGCTTGAACCCGACCCACCTCTCACCCGGTCGGCGACGTCTCGACGTAAGTGTCGAGCTCGCTCAGCAAGGCATCCTTCTCCTCAGCCGGAAGGAAGGACGCGCTGAGCGAGCTGCGAGCGATGCCGATCAACTGATCCATCGTTACGTCGAGACGGTTGTAAACCTCGGTGTAGTTGTTGCCTATGTAGCCGCCGAAGTAGGCGGGGTCGTCGGAGTTGATGGTCACGTTCAAGCCAAGGTCGAGCATGTCGGGCAGGATGTGATCCTCGAGCCTGGCGAACGCACCGAGCTTGACGTTGGACAGCGGGCAGACGGTCAGCGGCACCTGCTCGTCGACGAGACGGGCAACCAGATCGGCGTCTTCGAGTGCCCGGTTGCCGTGGTCGATCCTCTCGACGTGAAGGAGGTCCAACGCACCCCAGACGTATTCGGGGGGTCCTTCCTCTGCGGCGTGCGCAACAAGATGCAGATCCTCGGCGGCAGCCTTGGCGAACACATCGGTGAACAAGTCGGGCGGGTAGCCAACCTCGGACGAGTCAAGCCCCACGCCGATGATCTTGTCCCTGAACCGGAGTGCGTCGTCGAGCGTCTTCATCGCGGCCTCGGCAGGCAGATGTCTCAAGAAACACATGATTGGAGCGGCAGAAATGGGAAGCTCGCTCTCGGCGGCGTCGATGGCAGCGGCTATCCCGTTGATGACAGCGTCAAACGGGACTCCGCGTTGGGTGTGGGTCTGCGGGTCGAAGAAGATCTCGGCACGGCGTACCCCGTCGGCCGCGGCGCGCCGCAGGTATGCCAGTGTCATGTCGTAGAAGTCCTGCTCTGTCTGAAGAGCGGCCGCTCCCACGTAGTAGATGTCGAGAAACTCCTGGAGGTTGCTGAACTCGTAGGCGGCACGTAGTTCCTCCACCGACCCGTGGCTGGTGGTGAGACCGTTTCGTTTGGCGATCTCGAAGATCAGCTCCGGTTCGAGGGTTCCCTCGATGTGCAGGTGCAGTTCTGCTTTTGGAAGCCCGCGTAGGAACCCGTCAGACGCCATTCGCCCGGTACCTCCTGTGTTGGTTAGTTTCACGATGCTAATCGTGAGATCGACGGTAGGTTCAGATAGGGTGCAGGTAGCAATGAGACTTGGCGCATCGTTTTTCTTTATGGGGGAGTCGCGGCGCCCCGGTGTGTTCCGCTGGCGTATCGACCACGACGACAGGCCGACGGTACTGCGCGATCTGACCTGGGAGTTCGCCGAGCCGGATCAGTACGCAGAGCTGGTCGCACAGCAAACGCCCGGTTTCCTTGCCTCGAAGGGGGAGAAGGCATTCCACCTCGCAGTCTCCTCGGGCGATCCCTATGAGATGCTTCGGGTCGGCGGCCAGGACCCCAAATATGCCACTGCGGCGAATGTGATCGCGGGCCTCATCATCTTGGAGTCGACTCAGAGCCATGGGATGGAGCTGCTGCGGGGACTTATCGATCAGGCGGCCGACATCATGGGGGACCACTTCATCCGCAAGTATCTTCCGGATGCCGGGTTGAGCGTTGTCATCGCGGAGGGCCTGATGGTGAGGCTGCCGCTATCGCGCAATGCGATCGCACTGCTGCTGGCGGAGCTGTATCAAGCGGAGGAAGACGCAAACGAGGCACTGCGATTGCTCGACTTGGCCGAGGCGACCACACACGTTCGGCTCTCGAAGGCGGAGCTGCTCATCCAGGGCGGGCGGTTCGATGACGTGATCGCCTCGACGGCAGGTGTAGTCAATGACGACGACATCACCGCCCTCCTGCTCGGTTACCGGGGACGGGCTTTGGCCGAACTCGGAGACGACGATGCGGCAGTGTCGGCGTTTGCCGGCGTGCTCGCCCACCCGAATCGCGCCCCCGCCGTCAGGGCGATGGCCCTGATCGGTCGGGGGATGATCAACCGTGCCAGGGGCGAGTTCATCCTTGCCGAGAACGACTTCACCCAGGCGCTCGTCGAGATGCCCGACGATGCCGAGGCACGCAGTCGAATCGAGGAACTGCTGCACAATCCCGGTGAGATCTGATACGGCACGTTTCGCCGTTTCGGGTAGCCTGCTGCAACCCCGGAGCCAGGAGACCCGTCGTGCAGGATCATCCGGTCTACCAACTGAGCAGCGATATTGTTGACGAGCTTGCAGCTGCGTTCCCAGACGTCGCCACCGAGATCGGTATCGCGGGTCATGACGACCGCTGGACAGATCTCAGCCCGGAAGGATCCGAGGAGATCCTGCGCAAGCTCAAGGTGCTGCGAAGACGGGTAGGTGCCTTGCCCGAGCCACAAACCGATTGGGACCGGCTAGCCATCCAACTGGCCAAGGAGACGCTGGACGAAGAAGCGTCGTTCTTCGAGCACCAGGATCACTTGCGCAACCTGAACCCGATCGCCTCGGCCCTACAGTCGCTTCGCGAGGTTTGGGACCACATGGGCACCGAGACCGGAGAGGATTGGACCAACATCGTCTACCGGTTGGAGAGGCTGCCCGCTGCGATCGAGGGATACCGAACCAGCCTCGACGAGGGGAGGCGTAAAGGACTCGCCGTTGCCGAGCGTCAGGTGCGTTCCGCGGTCGAGCAATGTCGGGTGAGTGCGTCGGCAAACTCGCGGTTGACGAAGCTCCTCGACACCCACGAAAAGCAGAACGGGGCGGGCCCGCTGCAAACAAGGCTCGAGAGCGCCGTCACCGATGCCCGGCTCGCGTTTGTTGCGCTTGCCGACTACCTGGCCGACACCTACGCCACCGACGCCACGGAGAAGGACGGCGTCGGGCCCGAGCGCTACATCCGGGCCGCTTATGAGTTCCTGGGGACCAACATCGATCCGGTTGCGACCTACCAGTGGGGGTGGCAGCAGGTCGCCGAGCTGTCTGCGCAGATGAAGGCCGTCGCCGGCGAGATCCTCCCCGGCGCCTCGATGGCCGAGGTCGACGAGCTGCTTCGCACCGATCCGGCCCGGACGGTTCCCGACTCCGACGCGCTCGGTGTGTTTGTCCAGCAACGTCTCGATGATGCTCTCGACCGGCTGGCCGGCACCCACTTCGACGTGCCGGATCGGATCCGCACGGTAACTGTGAACATCGCCCCTCCCGGCGGCTCGCTCGGCGCCTATTACGTCGGGCCGTCTGAGGACTTCACCCGTCCCGGCAGTGTCTGGTGGTCACTGACGCCAACCGGCCCCTACCCGGTCTTTGACGAAGTTTCGACTGCGTATCACGAGGGCTTCCCGGGCCACCATCTTCAGATCGGGACACAAATGTCCCTTGCCGACAAGCTGTCTCGCCTGCATCGGCTCTGGGTGTGGAAGCCGGGGTCGGGCGAGGGATGGGCTCTGTATGCAGAGCGGTTCGTCAACGAGCTCGGGTTCTTCGAGAAGCCGGACTACGTCTTCGGATGGCTGTCGGGGCAGATGCTTCGTGCCTGCCGGGTGGTCATCGACATCGGGTCGCATCTGGAGCTGCCGATTCCCGATGGGCAGCCGTTCCATCCCGGTGAGCAGTGGACGTTCGAGACCGCTGTCGACATGCTCGTCGAGTATGCGGCCCTGGGACGTGTCTACGCCGAATCGGAAGTGACGCGCTACCTCGGGTGGCCCGGTCAGGCAATCGCCTACAAGGTCGGGGAGCAGGCGATCCTCGAAATGCGAGACGGGGCCCGGTCACGGTTGGGTGCCGGCTTCGACATCAAGGCGTTCCACGCCCGCCTGCTCGAAATAGGCCCGGTGGGGCTCGATCTGCTGCGTAGCGAACTAGGAGGTCGTTGATTAATCGCGGTGAAGGCTCGCAACGCCGGCAAGCCTTTGGTTGTGGACCACGGTGTCGAGCCTGAACTCGGATTCTTCAACGGTCTCCTGGCCAGATAGCGGCACACACTGCAACCGTATGGCCGAGGTTGGGGTTCTCTCGGGTGTACGGAGCGTGGAAGTGTGCGGTGAAGTGGCGGTGAAGTGACGTGGAAGTGGCAGTGGCAACAAAGAGCATTTCGCTCAACCGGCGTCTCAGCGCCGACCTCGACCGGGCCTTCCCGGTGTTTGTAGCGGAGATGCAGGCGGCGGTCTTCAACGGTGCGCGGCGCTGGCTGCCGTCCCGCCAGGATGCAGAGGACGTTACCCAGGAGGTGTTTGTTCGTGCCTATCGCGCCCTCCAGGGCTACGAGCCGCAACGCATTGCCGAACTGCGGCTGCGACCCTGGCTGTTTGCAATAACTCTGAACCTGTGCCGGAACCAGGCACGGACGAGGAGCAGGCGCCCGACGCAGGTCGCCCTCAATGGTGCGGATGGTGCCGCCAATGCGGGTACTGAGCAGAGCGCCCTCGAGGGTCTTGCCGTTGACGAGTGGCGGGAGCGTCTGTCCCGGCTCAGTGCCCGGCAGCGTGATGCGATCGTGCTCAGACATGTCGTCGACATGGGCTACGACGAGATTGGTGAGGTGCTCGGCCGGCCTGCCGGGACCGTCAAATCCGACGTGCATCGCGGGCTGAAGCGCCTCCGTGACATCATCGAGATGGAGGAATCGTCATGACCACACCAGAACAGATCACCCAACTTCTCGCGACCCGCGAGCAGCCTCCCGAGTCGATCACCCGTGAGGTGCTGGTGCGGACTGCGCTGGCCGATCTCTATATGGTCGTCGACGGGCCGGTTGGCCCCGTGCACGTTGGATTCACCCCGCTCGGTGTGTCCTCGATCGTGCCGACAGCCGACGAGGAACAGTTTCTCGCAGACCATGCCCGCCGGGTCGGTCGGCACGCCTACCCGGGCGAACTGCCGGAGAAGCTGGGCAACCGGCTCAACCGGGTCTTTGACACCGGGCGGCTGGGCAACCTCCCCGTCGATCTGCGACAACTGACCGGCTTCCAGCAGCATGTGCTGGAGGTCACCGCATCGATCCCACCGGGACAGGTCCGCCCGTATGGCTGGGTTGCCAGAGAGATGGGCAACGACGGGGCGGTCCGAGCGGTCGGGTCGGCGCTTGCCAGAAACCCGGTGCCGATCGCCATTCCTTGCCACCGTGTTGTCAGAAGCGATGGCACCCTCGGCAACTACGCATTCGGGACACCGCTCAAGCGCAGTCTCCTCGAGCACGAAGGTATGTCCGAATTCGAGGACAAGACATACAACGGTTGCACCACAACCGGGATCTACTGCTTCACCACGTGTAGCCATGCTCGGCGGGTGGCGCCACAGAACCGTGTCGAGTTCGCCGACCCGAAAAGGGCTGAAGCAGCCGGGTTCCGCGCATGCAAGGTATGTCGCCCGGCATCGGGCGGGTGACATCCGGTGCGCACCCATTAGATTTGGCGCATGCTCATCGAAACAATCCGCGATTCGGTCATCGGCAAGGACGAGGTCGTCGACGGGCCTTTTGGCCCCCGCAGGGTCACCTACGCCGACTACACGGCTTCGGGCCGGTCGCTGACGTTCATCGAGGATTACATCCGGAGCGCGGTGATTCCGCTGTACGCAAACACTCACACGGAGTCGTCCGGAACGGGGCTCCAGACAACCCGGTTTCGTGAGGAGGCGCGAGACATCATCCGTCGTTGTGTCGGCGCCACCGACGAGCATGCGGTCCTTTTCTGCGGATCGGGAATGACCGGTGCTATCGATAAGATCATCGCTGTCCTCGGTATCCGGATTCCCTCCCAACTCGAGGACAAGTACGGGCTCTCCGGACACATTCCGCCCGACGAGCGGCCGGTGATCTTCATCGGTCCGTACGAGCACCACTCCAACGAGCTGCCGTGGCGCGAGTCGATTGCAGATGTGGTCACGATTCCCGAAGACGCAGATGGTCACATCGACCCGGCCCGGCTCGAGGAGGAGCTGCAACGGTATGCCGACAGGACTCTCAAGATCGGCTCGTTCTCTGCGGCATCGAACGTGACCGGGATCATCTCCGACGTCCAATCGGTCTCGATCATGCTTCACAAGCACGGAGCCCTGTCGTTTTGGGACTTCGCCGCAGCCGGGCCGTATGTGGATATCGCCATGAGCCCACCCGCAAGTGGGCAGGACGCTCATCTCGCCTACAAAGACGCCATCTACCTTTCCCCGCACAAGTTCATAGGCGGCCCCGGTACACCGGGGGTGCTTGTTGCCCGCAAGGAGCTCTTTGTGAATCGGGTACCGGCGGTTCCCGGTGGGGGAACCGTTGCGTATGTGAACCCGGTCGAGCATCGCTACCTGAGCGACATCGAGCACCGGGAGGAAGGCGGCACGCCGGCGATTATCGAGTCGGTCCGGGCGGGCATGGTCTTTCAGCTCAAGCAAGCCGTTGGCGCCGAGACGATCAAATCCCTGGAGGAAGACATGACCGGGCGGGCCATCGAGTCGTGGTCGGCCAACCCCAATATCGAGATTCTGGGCAACCCGAAAGCCGATCGCCTGTCGATTGTCTCGTTCGTGGTCCGTTACGAGCACCGGTACCTGCATCACAACTTCGTCGTTGCGCTGCTCAACGATCTGTTCGGTATTCAATCACGGGGAGGTTGCTCATGCGCCGGTCCTTACGGGCACCGGCTGCTCGGTATCGACATCGACAAGTCGCACGAGTTCGAGCGGGAGATCGCCAGAGGGTGCGAGGGCATCAAACCCGGATGGGTTCGGGTCAACTTCAACTACTTCATCTCCGAACAAGTACGCGACTTCATCCTTGGTGCGGTTCACTTTGTCGCAGACGAAGGTTGGCGATTTCTGCCCCACTACCGCTTCGACCCGGCAACCGCATTGTGGCGGCACCGCAAGCCTCTTGCCGAGCCTCCACTCAGCTTGCACGACATCGACTACTCATCAGGTTCGATGTCGTTCCGTCGCAGGCCCGAATTCCACTCAGACGAGGACCTGGTGGGTTACCTCGCGATGGCAAGCAAGATCGCCGCCGACCTGGAAACCGCCGAGCCTCCCGAGCCCCTTGGACCTCTGGCTATGACCGCGGACTTCGAACATCTTCGCTGGTTCCCGTTGCCGGACGAGCTGAGGACTGTGGCGAGGTCGGCTGAATGAGCGCCAATCCCATCCCCGACTGGTTCTACCGGGCAATGGCCACCCCGCTCGACGACCGGTGGGTCGACGTCGACGGGGTTCCCATCCACTACCTCGAGTGGGGGGAGAGCAGACAGCCGGGGCTCGTGCTGGTGCACGGCGGCGCCGCTCACGCACACTGGTGGACGTACCTGGCACCTATGTTCGCCGAGAACTGGCACGTCGTGGCGCTAGATCTCTCCGGTCATGGCGACAGCGGGCGACGTGACACCTATTCACATGAGAAGTGGGCCGCTGAGGTGATGACCGTCGCCGATGACGCCGGCTTCCCGGGTCCACCGGTGCTGGTCGGGCACAGCCTCGGCGGGATGGTCACCATCCAGACCGCTTCTGATTATGGAGACCGGCTACGTGGCGCCGTGATCGTCGATACGCCGGTGCGTCGACCTGCACCGGAGTCCGAGGAGGGGGCAAGGGGGAGGGCGTTCAACGCCCCCGGTACCTATCCCGACATCGAGACTGCGCTCCAGCACTTCCGGCTCATCCCACCCCAACCGTGTGACAACGGCTTCATCGTCGACCATATCGCCAGACATTCGTTACGACGGTCGGAGGACGGCTGGACATGGAAGTTCGATCCCAAGTTGTTCGAGCACACGCTGATCCCGCTGCGGGATCAGCTTGCCAGCGTCAAGTGTCGCGTTGCCCTGTTCCGGGGGCAGCACTCGGTCACCGTTCCTGAGGACACCGCCGAGTACATGTACGAGCTGATGGACCGCAACGCCCCGGTCGTGACCATACCGGAGGCCCACCACCACCTGATCCTCGACCAGCCGCTGGCGTTTGTCGCCGCGCTCCGCACCCTCCTGGCCGACTGGGACCACTCGATTCCCCAGAGGCGATCCCTCGCCGGTGGCTAGCATCAGTAAGCCATGCAGTATTGCGTCGATGTCCCGAACTTCGGGGTGTGGTCCGACCCGCGGCGTTTTGCCGAGTTTGCTGTTGATTGTGAGACAGCCGGTTGGGACGGGATCTCCGTGTGGGATCACATACTCGTCTGGGACGGCGCTGAGGTTGCCGATCCTTGGGTGTTGCTGGCTGCGGCGGCGATGGTGACCGATCGTATCCGTCTGATGACGATGGTCACACCGGTGCCACGTCGTCATCCCTGGAAGTTGGCTCGGGAGTGCGTCAGCCTGGATCTGCTGAGCGCTGGCCGGCTCACCTTGGGCGTCGGTATCGGCTGGCCAACGGATCCGGAGTTCACACGCTTCCACGGGGAGACCGATCTTCGAGCCCGGGCCGACATGCTCGATGAAGGTCTGGAGGTACTCACCGGGCTGTGGACCGGAGACCCGTTTGGCTTTACCGGCGAGCATTACCAAATGGAGGAGGTCACCTTCCGCCCCCGCCCCGTCCAGCAGCCCCGGATCCCGATCTGGGTAGCGGCGATGTGGCCAAGGCGCCGACCGGTGCGGCGGGCGGCTTTGTGGGACGGCATCGTCCCCCTGCTGTATGACTTCGAGAAGGATGAGTTCCTGCCGCCGACCGCCGGCGCGATGGCCGAGATCTCCGAGTACGTTCGGGAGCATCGGACTGCCGTTGAACCCTTCGATATGGCCGTTTCCGGCACCCACCGTCCCGGGGAGGACCTCACCGGCTGGCACCGGGAGCTCGAGGAGGTAGGTGTGACCTGGTGGCGTGACGGCTGGATGCCCGGCACCGACGTGACCGCCGAAGACTGGTATCACGACGTGCTGAAGGGCCCCCCGACCCGGTAGAGCGGATTGGGATCATTCCAATACGGTCCTCCCCCAGAGCAGAGGAGAAGAATGTGCCGGCAGTGCTGTCTTGCGCGAGAGCGAGTCCGTAAGATCGGCTCACACATCGACAGCGATCGAATACCATCCGATATCCTGTTGTTACCGCTCTGAGGGCAAATGGACCGATATCGCACACCAACAGTCAGTCTTGCTGAGGCGTACCACGTCGCTCAGCGCTGGCTGACTTTCCTCGGGGCCGTTCCGGACCAGATCACAGAGCCCGCGGACGGGATCATCGAGTTGCGCAGTCCCGGGCTGGTCACCCGCATCAAGTTCGACCGCGCTGCGGTGGCACCCTCGGCGATCCTCGCGCTGCTCAAGATAACCGATGGTGAGCCGGTGCGCCGGCTGTTGTTCTCAGTAACCGGATTTACCGACGGTGCCAAGTCTCTTGGGGAGAGTCGTGGTTTCGGTCTGTTCGACATCGATGCGATCGGTGACGTGCACCCACACACAACCTACGCCAGGAGCCTCGTACCGAGCGAACCTCTCGAACCGGCTTTCTTGCACTCACCTGCTCCCGTGAGTGACCAGCCTATGGCGCCGGTCAACCCGTTCGGCCCGGTTGAGGAGTCCAGCGACGAATGGGTCGATTGCCCCCGATGCGGGGTGACCCAGCATCACTCCGTTGACGTTTGTGTCTCCTGCGGTGCCGACGTGTCCGCACGGGGTCGGGTGGCCACCGCGCAGACACCAGGCGGACATTCCATGTCACCACCGGGCGTCAGACAGAGCCCGTTGCTCGGCCAGCAGCAACCACCGGCCGCGACTTCGGTGCCTCGTGCCCCGGCAGGAGGCCCCCGGCTACGGTGTCGCACCTGTGGGAGCCATGACATAGAGCTCGAGCACGGTTGAGACCGGATGTTCGCCTGGGACCCCGCGCTCTACTCGCGGTTCGAAGATTTCCGGTTCAGGCCGGCGCTCGATCTGCTCAGCCAGATCCACCACGGGGATCCGAGGATCGTCTACGACCTTGGGACCGGGCGTGGCGACGTCGCAAGGTTGATGGCGGACCGCTGGCCGGGCGCCGATGTGTTTGGCATCGACACGTCGGCCGAGATGCTCGAGGCGGCCCGAGCCACGCCAAGCCGGGTGCTGTGGCAGGAACAAGACGTGCGAGACTGGGACCCACCCGAACCACCCGACGTCATCTACTCGAACGCGATGCTGCATTGGGTTCCGGCGCACGATGATCTACTGCTCAGCCTTCTGCGATCACTTCGTCCTGGTGGTGTTCTGGCGGTGCAGATGCCGCTGAGCTGGCACGATCCGTCGCACCGTCTGATGAGAGAGACCCTGGCTGCCGGGCGCGATGGGCAACCTATCGGGCCAAGCGAGCTTCGCTCGCGAGTGGGAAGACAGCCGGTAGCCCCACCCGAGCACTACTACCGTCTCCTCCGTCGTGTCCCAAGCGACGTGAACGTCTGGCAGACAACCTACTTTCACGTGCTCCAGGGTGAGGATGGGGTGTTCGACTGGGTGCGAGGCTCTGCGCTCCGCCCGATCCTCGAAGCTCTCGAACCGGCCGACTGCGACGTGTTTATCGACAACTATCGCGAGAAGCTGCGTGACGCATATCCGGCGGCATCCGATGGCACAACCGTCTATCGGTTTCCCAGGTTGTTCATAGTCGCAAAGGTCCATTTGGCCACTACCAACCTCGACCTACCAATGTAGCTTTGCCTTATAGCCGTCATACAGTCGTTGCCGGTGTCAACACCGGCCTAAGGAGTGGCAATGGCTCTTGCCCGTGACGCCGGTCCAACCGATGTCCCGCTCATTCACCAGACCATCGGGGACAACCTCGTGGCCACCACCGCCCGCTTTCCCGATGAGGAGGCGCTAGTTGTGCCTTACCAGGGCGTGCGGCTCACCTATGCCGAGTTCGCGGTGGAGGTCGATCGGGTAGCTCGCGGGTTGCTTGCCATGGGGCTGGAGAGAGGCGACCGAATCGGTATCTGGAGCCCAAACAACGCAGAGTGGGTGCTCGTTCAGTATGCAACGGCTCGGATCGGAGCGATCCTCGTCAACATCAACCCGGCATACCGCACCAGCGAGCTGGAGTACGCGCTCAACCAGTCGGGTTGCAGGTTCCTCATCTCGGCACCCGAGTTCCTCACGAGCGACTACCGCAAGATGGTGGCGGAGGTCGCCCCGTCCGTGTCTTCGCTGGAGCGGACGGTCTTCCTCGACTTGGAGGATTGGGAGGAGTTGCTTGCCGGCGCAGATTCGGTGAATCAGGATGCTGTCGAGCGGATCGCTTCCAGCCTCGATCCCGGAGACCCGATCAACATCCAGTACACATCGGGGACGACCGGCTTCCCAAAGGGAGCGACCCTTAGCCACGTCAACATCCTCAACAACGGGTACTTCGTGGGCGAGATGTGCCGGTACACGCACGCCGACCGGGTGTGTATCCCGGTCCCGTTCTATCACTGCTTTGGCATGGTGCTGGGCAATCTGGCATGCACTACCCACGGCGCAACCATCGTGGTCCCCGGCCCCCGTTTCCTCCCGGAACCGGTGTTGCAGACGGTGAGCGACGAGCGTTGCACCTCGCTTTACGGGGTGCCGACGATGTTCATCGCTGCGCTCGAACATCCGGATATCGACAAGTATGATCTGTCGAGCCTCCGCACCGGGATCATGGCAGGCTCTCCATGTCCGGTCGAGGTGATGAAGCGGGTGATCGCCGACTTCAACATGAGCGAGGTCACGATCGCATACGGGATGACCGAGACGTCACCGGTGTCGACGCAGACCGCCCCCGACGACGATATCGACCGCAGGGTCTCCACCGTTGGCCGGATCCACCCGCATGTAGAGGTTGAGATCGTCGATCCCGAGACCGGCGCCGTTATGCAACGGGGCGAGTCGGGAGAGCTGTGTACTCGCGGGTATTCGGTGATGATCGGCTACTGGAACGACCCGGAACGGACGGGAGAGGCGATAGACGAAGACGGCTGGATGCACACCGGCGACCTGGCCACGATGGACGACGATGGCTACGTCAACATCGTTGGGCGGATCAAGGACATGATCATCCGTGGTGGTGAGAACGTCTATCCGAGAGAGATCGAAGAGTTCCTCTACACCCATCCCGAAGTGATCGACGCACAGGTGATTGGTGTTCCCGACGTGAAGTTCGGCGAGGAGATCATGGCCTGGGTCAAGCTACGAGACGGCTCGACGCTCACCGGAGAGGATCTGAAGGAGTACTGCAAAGGCAGGATCGCCCACTTCAAGGTCCCTCGATATGTCACATTTGTGCCCGAGTTCCCGATGACGGTCACCGGCAAGGTGCAGAAGTTCAAGATGCGCGAACTGGCGATCGAGGAGCTGGGTCTCCAAGACGCCGCCGGGATCGAGTCCGCCTGAACCGATCAGCGTAGAACAACCGACAACAGCGTTGGCCACGGGGTGTATCCCAGGCCCCATCCCACGATGACTGCGACGATATAGGCGATTCGCCGTGTCCTTTCGACGTCGGATGCCTTTCGCCTGGCCCCGGCAGCCCATGTGTCGGTGGCGTGGCCACCGATTCTCGTGATCTCGCGGATCGCGGTGCCGGCCCGGTGAACCGGTACGTAGATGCGGCAGCCACCCTCGGACAGGTGCATGAGTGGAAAGGCGCTGGCAAGATCGTCCGCGGCCATGTACGCCTGAATGCCGACCTCACGCAACCTAGAGACGACGAGACCCGCTTCGAATCGATCGCTGTACGCAGCCACCTGCTTCCAAGCCATGCTGCCAGCCTAATCCAGAAGTCGGGCGCATCATTTCTTCTGCAACCGGATTCCGGCTACAGATCGACGCGGTCCTCTTTGGCCTCGTCGTAGTAGTCGAGTCTATGAACCGGGGCGATCAGCGAGGTGAGCACGTTCAACACGTGGGCTGTGATACGTTTGAGGAACCGGAAATAGAGCGTCCGAGCGACCGCATCTGCGGCGACCCCGTCCCATTTGAACGCCGCTTTCACGTTGTCATCGAACGCGTCGAAATACTCGTCGGCCTTGGTGATCAGCGCCCGGGCCTCCTCAACGTTGTGGGTCTCGAACACGTGGATCGCATCGTCGATGAGTTCCCCGACACAGTCGCGATATCCTGCCAGATGCTCGTAGTCCTCGGCGGTGGTGAAGTCGGCGCCGAATTTGGCGAGGTCGTACAGGTTCTTGGCGTAGTCTCCGACTCGCTCGACATCCTTGACGACGCTCATGTAAGCCAACGTGTCTGCGAGGTCGACGGTAGGGTTTACCGAAGCATGCATCATCAGATCTCGGCGAATCTGCTGTTGCGCGAGGTTTATCTCACGGTCGGTCTTCTTGAGCCCCTTCTTCGTCGACTTAGAGGTTCCGCCGCCAAAAACAGCGTCCATGGCGTCCTCGTAGTTCTGGCGAGCGTTTTGCAGCATCTCCACCAGAGTCTTCTCGACCTGTTCGATGGTCGAGTGACCGCCCCCTTTAAAGAAATCGAAGACCACGATTACCTCTCCTATCTGAGAATCAGGATACCCCCGAGAGGTATTGCGACGAACATGACAAATGTGTAGCCGAGAGCCAACGACTTTCGCCGCAGCGCAATCTCGGCAAGCATCTCGGCGAGGACGATAGGGATATACCGGATTCTCCTCCATGGATAGATGAGCAGAATCCCGATCAGGTTGAAGACGGTGTGGGTGACCGCGATGGTCATACCGTCGATCTCGCCCGTCCCGAGCGCGGCAAACAATGCGGTGACCGTGGTTCCGATATTGGCTCCGAGAGTGATCGGATAGGCATTCTGGACGAGGAGAATGCCCGACGCGACCAGAGGGATGAGGATCGAGGTTGTGATGCTCGAGGATTGCACCGCCACCGTGACCATTGCGCCGACGATGATGCCGACAGTGCCGCTCCTGGCAAGCACTGCGTTGAGCGACCGCTCGATCCGGGCCGCCACCAAGACACGCATGTTCTTGGTGATGAACGTCAGGGTGAAGAAGATCAGCCCTATGCCGGCGACAAGCAGCAGGGTCGCGATGACCGTCTCGTTGCTCACCCATCCCAGCAGCTCCTCGATACGTTGACCGCCCCAGCTCACAGCGCCTTTGATCGGGCTGTCGAAGCTGCCACCGCCGACGCCGCCGGCAATGCGCTCGGTTATGGTCGTGGCGAGGCCCGAGATTGCCCTGGTCGTCACTTCCACCGGCAACAGCACCGCCACCGCGATGAGGTTGAAGAAGTCGTGCATCGTGGCCGCGGTAAACGCCCTCTTGAACTCCTCTGAGTGTCTGAGGTGACCGAGCGAGACGATCGTATTGGTGACCGTCGTGCCGATGTTCGCTCCCATGACCATGGGCACGGCGTGCTCGACCGAAACGAGTCCGGTACCGACGAGACCGACGATGGTTGCCGTCGTGACCGACGAGGACTGGACGAGCACAGTGGCCAGGACACCAACAAACAGACCGGCTACTGGGTTGGCGACGCCCCGAAAGAGGGCGTCGGTGAAGCCGGAACCGAGACCTTCGATACCGTTCTCGAGCAGCTGGACACCGACGAGGAACAGATAGAGAAGCCCGCCAACGAGCAGGCCCCGTATCGCTCCCGGCAGTTCGCGACCGCGATCGACCACGGCTGCGGTTCGGTCTTCCACTACTGCTCCTCCAGTAGCCGGTCGCTGTTGTTCAAGCGACGTCAACCGGATGTTCGTTTCGTAGGGAACGCGCTGCAAGTCGAGTGGCGTGGCTTTGTGGCAAACTTCCTTCAGTCGCCGAGGGAGACCCATGCCGCACCGCACCATCATCGAGCCGTTCCGGATCAAGAGTGTCCAGGCGATAGACCTACCGTCTGCGGAGGATCGGGAGCGCGCGCTGCAGAGTGCCGGGTACAACCTCTTCGGGTTGCACGCCGATGAAGTCATCATCGACCTGCTCACAGACAGCGGGACGGGGGCAATGTCGGCGGAGCAGTGGGCGGGGATGATGCTCGGCGACGAGTCCTACGCCGGTGCGAGATCGTTCTACAAGTTCGAGAAGACCGTAAAGGAAATCACCGGGTTCCGGTATGTCATCCCCACCCATCAGGGGCGGGCGGCCGAGCGAATCTTGTTCTCGGTAGGTGTAGGGGAAGGCGACGTTGTGCCTTCGAACACCCACTTCGACACGACTCGCGCCAATGTCGAATATCAGGGTGCGGAAGCCCGTGACCTCGTGGTCGAGGAGGGTAGGGACCCATCGGTGGTGCTCCCGTTCAAAGGCAACGTCGATGTCAACGCGCTCCGAGCAACTATCGAAGAGGTGGGCAAGGAACGCGTTCCGATGGTGATGGTCACGGTGACCAACAACTCGGGTGGGGGCCAGCCGGTGTCGATGGCCAACCTCAGACAGGTGCGGGAGGTCTGCGACGAGTACGAACTGCCGCTGATCCTCGATGCCTGCCGGTTTGCCGAGAACGCATGGTTCATCAAGCTTCGGGAGGAAGGCTATTCGGACAGGACACCGCGTGAGATAGCCCAGGAGATGTTCGGCCTCGCCGACGGCTGCACGATGTCGGCAAAGAAGGACGGCCTCGCCAACATCGGCGGATTTTTGGCCCTGAACGACGGCGAGCTGGCCGCCCTGTGCCGCAATCTGCTCATCCTCACCGAGGGCTTTCCCACCTACGGTGGTCTCGCGGGGTACGACCTCGAAGCTATCGCGGTCGGTCTCAACGAGGTGCTGGACGAGCATTACCTGCGTTACCGAATCCGCTCCACCGAGTACCTGGCAGAGAAGGTGTACGCCGCCGGAGTGCCGATTGTCCGGCCGGCGGGGGGGCATGCGGTGTATTTGGACGCCCGAGCGCTGTTGCCGCACATTCCAGTCGAACAGTATCCGGCGCAGGCGCTCGCCGTCGAGCTGTATCGCAACGGTGGCGTGCGCGGAGTCGAGATCGGGTCGGTTATGTTTGGCAAGCCACAGCCCGACGGATCTGAGATCCCGGCGGCGATGGAGCTGGTTCGGCTGGCGATCCCGAGACGGACCTACACCCAGAGCCACATCGACTACGTCGCAGAGGTTGTCATCGAGGTTGCGATGGGGGCGTCGGACATCGCCGGATACCGAATCGTCGAGCAGGCGCCGTGGCTCCGCCATTTCACGGCGCGTTTCGAGCCTGTTGGTCGTTGACCTGTGGATTGGGCAGTTCGGCTTTGCGAACTGCGACGTACCCGGCTTGCCGGGTACGCCTTCACGGCGCGTTTTGAGCCGGTTGGTCGTTGACGCGTGGATTGGGCAGTTCGGCTTTGCGAACTGCATCGTCCCCGGCTTGCCGGGGACGCAGCGTCTCAACGCATCGCTCAAGAAGCCAACGAGATCGGCCGATTTCCTGACTTGACTCAAGAAGGATCGGTTGAAGTCACCTCGCACTGTCGTGATGCTGGGGCTGGCGTTGTCGCTGGCCGTGACCGCGTGTGCCCAGAGCGACTCTGATCCGGGCACCGAGGACACATACGAATTCCCGGCTGAGCTGATAGCTGCCGGTGAAGTTGCCGCCATGGCACCCGCAAGCACAACGACGGTGCCGCCGATGAGTGAACCGGAGGACGAATACCAGCGTGAGCCGATGGTGTGGGCGGCACGACAGGCCCTGAGCGCACTCGAACCGCTTCCGCTTCCGTCTTCGGCGCTTCTGCCCGGGCCGGCGATCCTGGAGCCGTTCGTCGTCACCGACGCCGGGGAGCGACGTCTGCTGCGTGAGGTGATGGTGACGGTCTCATACGACCAGGAAACAGGTCTGAAGGTTGAGCCCGCCGGATGGTGGGTGGTCAACTACCCGCTGAACCGGATCCGCGGGCTCGAGCTGTATCGCACCGATGAAGTCGCTGAGCTGCTCCTTGGTCGTCCTTCCGGCGAGCTGACCAACTACTACTTCTACACCGCCCCAACCGGTGAGGCCACACCCGTGCCCCAAGCAAAGGACGGGCCGGTGCCGATCCGGGTGACGCCGGGTCCCGATCTTGTTGTTGACATCGCGGACCCCAACGCGTCCGACGACAATGACGGGTCTGCGGCACACCCGTTGCGCACGATCTCAGCTGCGGTCGAGCGTGCCGAGCCGGGTACGGTGATCCATGTCTACCCGGGCGTGTACCGCGAGAGCGTGGTCGTTGACACCGACGGCTCTCCGGAGGCGCCCATCACCATTGAGGGCATCCGTGGCGCATCGGGGGCGATGCCGGTGATTACGGGGAACGACCCCATGCCCACCGGTGTGTGGGAGGAGGTCGAAGGGCTCAACGGGGTCTATGCGGCACCCGCCGCCATGGATCACTCAGGTTCGCTTGTTATCAACGGGGATGTGCTCGTCGAGCGTGGTGCGCCGTGGGATCTCGATGAGGGAGCGTATGCGGTGAGCGGCGGCGGGGAGGCATTTGTCAACCCGCGCTTTGACGGTGACGTCAACCCATCGGAGGGTGCGGTCTACGACTTCGGGTCCAGCCAGTACATCTGGCAGCGGAAACAAGCCGACAGCGGTGGCTTTGTCGATCTCGGCTCCGAGTTCGGCGAGGACTTCGCCGGCGGTGTGTACTGGGGGTCGGCATGGGTGTACATACGGAGACCGTCCGAGGTTTCCGACTACGACTGGTACACCAACCAGGCCGGGTTCGATCTTCAGACCTCGGGGCCGTTCCGGGCCGGGGGCATAACTGGGCAGCCGGTCTCGGAACAACCGTACGAATACCGGGTGTGGCTCGACGGTGAGCTACTCGACTCGCACATCTTCGCCACCGCGTCCAACGGCGAGATCGACCTTCCCCATCCCGAGGTCGGGCTCGGCGTCTACGGCGAGACGTGGCACAGCGTGGTCATGGACGAAGGCTGGCACCATATGGTTTTCCAGTGGGACACGACGACTACGAGCGGCGGTGCGAACGAGGTCCCGGTCTTCCGCTTCGGTATCCCCGAGATAGCCGGCAATGCGGCCAGCTCGGCGGCAAAGCCATCCAGCCGGTCTTCGCCCGATACGAGTACAGGTGTCAACTACGTTTCCGAGTACATGGTCATCGGGCCGGTTCCGTCGAGCTTTGACCCGACCGTGTTTGTCCGACCACAAGACGGGGTCGACCCCAATAGTGCAGACGTCGAGATGGCCGCCCGTTCGGGTCCTGTGGTGTCGATACTCGGCGACTTTGTCGAGTTGCACGGTTTTGAGGTGCGTGGTGGCAGCCAGTACGAGCGTGAGGCGCTGATCAGCGTCGGTCACCGTGCGGAGAACCCGGCAGACGACGTCTATGCACACGGTGTCGTCGTCGAGGGCAACTTCGTCTCGGGCAGCCAGCACACCGGCATCGGTGTGTCCGTGTCCGGTGACATGGGTGTCGCTCCGATCGATATCAGCAACAACTGGGTCGTCGACTCCGGGGCAGTAGGCATCTACGTATCGGGGATGAGCGAGCGGCTCACTGCGCAAACGTTGAATGACTGGGCGCCGGGCCGAACTGCTGTGCAGGTTACGCTCAACACGGTCATCAACAGCGGGTGGGCCGGCTACGACCTGGTGAGGGACGTGTCCGGTATCGAGTTCCAGCGGATGACCCGCAGCTCGATCAGCTACAACAAGATCGTCGGTGGCGGACCGGGAATCACACTGCGCGGCGACAACTACGGGGTGCGCGTCGACGGTAACACGATCACCGATCCGTACGCATGGGGGGTAGCGATCGAAGCGAATCCCGGCCCGAACGTAATCGCCAACAATCTGATCACGGGGCTCAGGACCGGCCCCGACTGGTACAAGGCCGGCATCCTCACCTGGGATTCGGACCAGACCTGGATCATCAATAACACCGTCGACGGTGAATGGAGCATCGAGACCGGCTGGTATGCCGATGTCGGAACCTGGGGGGCGGGAGGTCCCGAGAACTTTGAACGGATGGATTATCCGTCGTGGGAGTACCACACGTTCCGGCGCTCCTATATCAACAACCTGATGCTGGGCAATTTTCTGGGCGGGATCGAAGACTATCTGGGCAACTGGGGGGAATCGGACACCTTCACCGCCAACTACCGCGAGGTGCCGCCGGCGGACCCGTTCAGCTATCTCGACGACGGCGCCGAGCCCGCCGATCTCCGCTACGACTTCGTTGACCGGGAAGGAGGAGACTACCGGCTGGAGGTGTCGTCCGAGCTCAACGACATGGGCGCCGTCAACCTCACCTCCCGGGTTGCAACCCTCGACTTGCTAGGCCTACCGAGACTCCTAGGTGAGGACACGTCGGTAGGTGCATACCGCGCCACCCCGAACATCCCCGCGGGCACCACAGTCATAGAAGTCCTATACACCAACGGCACCGCAGTCCGTCTGACCGGCGACTGATCACGTAAGTAAGTGAGAAACGGAGCGAGGCACGCATTCTTCTCCCTCTGGGAGAAGTACCCGAGCGAAGCGAAGGGGATGAGCCAGGGGCATTCTTCTCCCTTTGGGAGAAGTACCCGAGCGAAGCGAAGGGGATGAGCCAGGACATTCTTCTCCCTCTGGGAGAAGTACCCGAGCGAAGCGATGGGGGATGAGGGCCTTGTGAAATTCAAGGTTCGGAATGAAGATGCCCTCACCTGCCTCGCTGGCGCTCGGCTGTCCTCTCCCGAAGGGAGAGGAATGTCGTGGCACACCTGCCTCGCCAACGTATCGGCTTTCGATACGCCTCGGCTGTCCTCTCCCAAAGGGAGAGGAATGTGTCGTGGCTGACCGCGGTTGATGATTCCCCCTGCGGCCAAACCTGAACCTGCTGGGCACCCCTGTCCGTAAGACCTAGCTCAGGCCTCTGCTGTCTTGCTTCAAGGCGGTGTCCACCGATAGGGCTGATGCGATGACCATTGATCGCAGCGGCTCGTCGAGTTTGCGGTGGATCTGGAGCACATAGTTGTCTGCGGTGGTGAACATGGTCTTGGCGAGGCCTTCCCAGGTCTTGGTGATACGGGCGACTTCATCACCGGAGCGGTCCTGGATGCTGAAGTTCCACGCTCGCCAATTCTCGGCCTTGATGGCTCCCACCTCGGTGCCCCCAGCTTCGAGCCCGAAGCTGATCTTCCCGAATACGTTCTTCTGCACGATGGTGCCGACCCGGTGCCCGGCGCCGTCGGAGATCTCGACACGGGACTTGACCAGTTTGGCCGGGCGGGTGATCGCCAGTTGGACGTTGCCGCTCATGTCGACAATCTGGAACTTGTGGGTGAGGAACTGGTCGACGTCACCAATGAATCGCAACGCCTTCTTCAGCCCGCTCTGGCCGACCTGGCGGATGGCTCCTAACTGGTCTCCGTTCTGGTCATAGATCGCATACTCGGTGTTGACCTCGATCAACTTGGCCTTCTGGTTTACCACGAGAACCGGTTCGGTGAAGATGGTGCCTCCACCAGCGGGTGCCCCTGCCAGGCCAGCCTGCTGTGCTACCTGCCGCTGTACCTTGTCGGCGCTCTTTTGACCGGTCGGCACGTGTGTGGCTGCCGTGGCCGTATCGGTGTTCTCAACATCGCCGTTCATGACCCGGGCGGTCCACTGGTTGCCGTCCCAATAGCGTTTCTCGTGTTTCCCGGAAGGGTCCGGGTACCAATCCGGTGCAGGTGAGTCACTCATACGCCGGAGGCTACACGCCCGCAGGCTGCACCACGGCATCGTGTGGGTGCAGCCCGCGGGCCGGGCGTAGCGACCTGCGTTCGTCCCCCGTTCAGGGCCCCGAGCACATCACTGGAGGTCCCGAACCGGTCCGACGAGATGAAACGTGATCATCATCCCGAGCTTCTCCTTTCTCATCGTCCCCCAAGAGAGGGGGTGTCGTGCCGGCTGCGATCCGTCATCTGACGCGGATTGCAGCGACAGCTTCGTTCATTCGTGCAAGTTGCCGTGCGTCGGCGTCCTCGACCCAGCGTGGGCTGCGGTTGATACGGACCCGATGACGCTCCAGCGCATTGCTGATGCGGGCGTTCGGTGCTTTCACCGTCCCCCTCCTTTCTCTTTTGTTGACGGAAGCCGCCGGGAGCTGCGGGCTGCGATGGGCCGTGTATGTGTGCAGGTCCACAGGTCCCGGCTGCTTTGCCGTCGTGGAGCGGGGAGGAGTCGAACCTCCCAAGGGAACCCCCAAACTGAGTCCGCCCCGGTGGTGGTGGTGAGGCGGAAGAAGAAAGCCGCCTCTAGGGCGGCTCCTCGAGAACGGTATGTGCGGGTGGACGAAACTAGATGGTCGTCGCCCCGGTGTTCCGAGGAGCCTTGTTGATCGGGCCTGCGCTCGTGGCGCTGCCTCCAGCCAAACGCGGAGACACGAGGTCGCAATGCCGAACAACGGTGAAGCTGGTGGTCATCATGCTGGTGTCTCCTCTCTCCTCGAAAACTGCAACTGAAAACGCCGCAACGCCCCCGAAGGGGTGTCACGGCCCGGACATAATCTCGCATAGATGGATGGCCGTGTCAAGTCATTCGTTTCCGACGGGGATTGGTGGGGAGTTGGAGCCTGTGACCACATCGATGGGTTCCGCACGGGTGACCCCGGGGGATGGACATACCAACCCCAACCAAACGGCGACTGGATCTTCACCACTCCTCCACCACAAACACACCACAAGCGGCAAACCCCCATAACACACACCACCAACCAGGCGCTGGCAAAGGCACGTTGTTTCGTCAGTTGTCGATTCCTCCGCGCCGTCACTGCCATGCTGCGAGCACGTCTTCGGGGTCGAGCATGACGTCGAGGGCGACGTCTTTGGTGAAACCCGTACGGGAGACACCGACCTTGAGGGAGGTCGTCTCCCAGCCGGGGACTTCTAGCGCGGAGGCCGCGAGCGCCGTGACATCGTCGGTTCCGAAGGACTTCCGCGTTCGCCACTTGACAGAGCCGACGAACTCCACTCGCCGGCTTCCCCTGTCCTGCTCGGTCCCGACGAGGTCAACCTCGGTTTGATGGTCCCGGGTCCAGTAGGAGCCAACGTATCTCGAGGCCCCGAAACGACGGTCGGGAAGTATTCGATCGATGGCGGCACGCACCACCGGCTCGATCGCAGCGCCTGTGTAACTCTGCCAGCTTGACTCGATGTCGGCCGCAACCAAGTCCCCCCTGCCACGGGCTATGTCTGTGTCCCGGGTGGCAAGGAACCGCAACCAGAACCGGAGGTATGGGTCGGCGACCACGTACCGGGTACGGTTCGAGATCGGTCGAGCCGAACGCGGGTCTTCCCTCGAGATCACGTGCTTGGTTGCAAGCAGGTCCAAGGCATTGGCAAGAGTCCGCTGAGAGACGGCTGCGCGGGTACGGATGGTCGTGAAGGCCCTCTCTCCTGCGCCGATCGCTTCGAGAACCTTGCGTGGTGCGTGCTGGGGAGGGAACTCAGCATTCAGCATCTGTGACCCGGTGAACACGAGTGGATGTGCTTCATCAGAGGTTGCCGCCGCCAAGAACCGTGCCCGGCTGCTGTGCTCGGCCCTGGCCGCGACAACCTTGGGGAGCCCTCCTACCATCAGGTAGTTGTCGAGTGCATCGGTGGCGTCACAGCCGAGCAAGTCTGCGACCTCGGCCGGGTTGAGGGGTTCCACGGACTTCGGTATCGCTCGCTGGTACAAGGGTCTTCCATAGCCGGTGAGTGCCTCCATCATGGCGAGGTCGGAACCGACAACAATGAGCATGACTCCGGTGTGTTGAAACTTGTGGTCCCACGCTGCTTGGAGCGTTCCCTCAAAACCAGAGTCGTTGGCGACGAGATACGGGAGTTCGTCGAGGACGACGACCGCTGGTCGGTTGCCAAGCGGACCTCCTGCGCCCGCCGCCGATACGATGTCGAATGCCGCCTCCCAGCTTGGCCACACCACGCCGGAAGCCACGACCTCAGACAGTGGCCCGATATTGGAACGAGCCACCGCACCGGCGAACGACGCAAGCTCTTGGTCGAGGGGCCTGTCGAGCGCCTGGTAGTAGATGTAGGGAGGCACTCGCCGCGAAAGCCACTCGGTGACGAGGCGCGATTTGCCGACCTGGCGGCGGCCCCGCAAGGCGAGGAATCTCCCCTGGGACTCCGACACACGGCTGTACTGCTCATCGAGCCAACGGAAGTAGTCCTCCCGCCCAACGAACTTCATCCCAAGTCTCCTTACTATATTGAGGTAAAGTATAGCTGAGTAAAGTATACCCGTCCGTCCCAGCAGCCCACTTGGGAGCGGCCGGATAGTCCTGGTGCCGAGATCTGGTCCGGTCGTTCCCGGCCGGCAAGACCGTGACGCGTTTTAGGCAAGGCTCTCGATCTGCTGCATGACGTCGGGCGGCAGCGGTCCCCTGTCCGCTGCTTGCAGGCATTCGGTGAGCTCGGTTCGGTTCTTGACTCCGAGTACGACCGTGTCCACGTTGTCCATGCTGAGGGCGTAGCGGTGGGCGAGCGACGCGGGCGACTCGCCGAGTTCTGCGGCTAATTCGCGGAACGGGGCAGCTCGCCGGTAGTCGACCATGGCGGGGTGGTCGTCCGCCAGCTCCCGGTCGATCCGATCGGTGAGGGCTCCGGCCTGGACTACGCGGATCCCCATTACGCCTGCGCCCCGTCCCGCCGCGGCGGCGATGATGTCACGGGGCCGGGCCGGCTCGGTCGAGAACTTCATGTCGCCCGGCGAGTCGAGAAAGTTGGTTATCGCCTGAACGACGGCGGGAGCGGGGTCATCGGCTAGGGCTTCGAGAACTGCGGTTGGCACCTCGACCGCGGTGGTGCCCCAGGCTCCGATCCGGCCTGCCTTCACCAGCCGCTCGTAGGCGGGACGAACCGCATCCCGATAGAGCTGCAGCGGCGTGTAGATCACTCCTCCTTCTTCGATCGTGGGCACGATCGAGCCGTGGAGAACGAACAGGTCGACGAAGTCGAGGCGCATTCGCTCGAGGCTCTCGTCCAGTGAGCGTTCGAGCCTGGCGGCGACCTCCGACCCGTTGGTGTCGCCTACTTCGTACTTGGTCAGCACCCGGACACCTTCAGGCAGTTGCCCGTGGAACGCCTCGCCGACGACTCTCTCTGCCTCTCCGTCGCCGTAAGTGGGGGCGACGTCGATCAGGCTGATGCCGGCGTCGACCGCTTCCCGAAGGGTGGCGACCGACTCGTCGCGTGTGGTCGATCCCCACACCTGGCCGATACCGCCGCCACCGATGGTGAGCGCGCTCACCGGCCACAAGTGGCCCAAGCGTCTAGTTTGCATGGTCCGCTCCTTGGTCGAGGTCTCTACCCATTCTGCTACTGACATGGATTGACGACCAGACGTATCCACCGGTCGAATGCGACAGGAGCTCACGTAGCCGGTCTTCCGTGGTCAATCCGTGCATGAGACGCCCCGCCGGCTGCTCTGGCAGGTAGTCTCGCCGCCATGTTTCCGTTTGACTCGTACCTCGCCCACCTCGATGCCGATTCCCATCTGCTTGCCGCCGCTGCAGCCAAGGGGCTCGAGCCCGACGTGCCATGCTGTCCCGGCTGGACCGTGCGTGATGTTGTGCTTCACGTCGCCGAGCTGCACGCCCATAAGGCAGAGCTGGTCGCCGGCAGCTGGGTCGAAGAATCCCCACCCCGCCCGACCCTTCCGGAAGGCGCCGATCTCCTGGACTGGTATCGCGCCCAAGCTGCCCGTCTCTACAAGACCCTCGAGGCCGCCGACCCGTCCGCCCCTGCCAACACCTTTGGGCGGGACCGCACCGTGGGGTTCTGGTTTCGACGTATGGCGCACGAGACGCTCGTGCACAGGGTCGATGCCGAGCAGGCACACGGCTACGAGAGCGCGCTCGATTTGGAGCTGGCCGTCGACGGCGTCGCCGAGCTCTTTGACGTGTTCGTCTCCGGGCATCCGGTGTGGGCCAGGTTCCAGCCGGGGCAGGACGTGATCCGTGTCGACGTCGGTGACCGGTCCTGGACCGTGCGGCTTGGCAAGTTCGTCGGATCAAAGAAGGGCCGAGACTACGTGGTCCGCACCATGATGGAGGAACCGGGAGCCGAGCCCGGTGCCGTCGTCACGGGGGATCCGGATCGGGTGTTTCTCTGGATGTGGGGTAGGGCGCCCATCGACGGTTTGACGCTCACCGGTGCGCCGGATATCGCCGACAACTTCCGCACAACCTGCGCCCGCCGCCAGGTCCAGGGGAGTCCCCGTTAGGCAGGTCGTGATCGTGTTTCTCGAAAGGGCGGATCGCCCCTAATCCCGCTGCGCTCGATCTGATACATCTATGCAGTACAGGGGCCGTTGGCATCGGCGCCGGTGACCCACATCAGGAGGTTCAGATGACAAACAAGACCGCCGACCTCGCCGGACCGGGAATCGGGAGCTACGACGAACTGGAGAAGGTCCTTCCCGACGACTACGAGTCCCTCCTCACGCCTCGCCAGACGATGGACGCGCTGTTTGCCGCCAAGACGTATATCGAGCAGAACCTGTGCCGGGAGCTCAACTTGATGATGGTGCAGGTCCCGTTGATCGTCGACTCGCTGAGCGGTGTCAACGACATGCTCGACCGCGATGGGTCGCGGAGCCCCGTCGGGTTCCACATCTCCAACGATTACGACCAGCATCCGATCGATGCCCAGGTGGTTCAAGCCGCCACCAAGTGGAAAAGAACCGCGCTCGCCCAGTTCGACATGAAACCCGGCGAGGGGATCTGCACCGACATGAAGGCGGTGCGCAAGGACTACTTCCTCGACCACGACCACTCCGCATACGTCGACCAGTGGGACTGGGAGCGAGTCATCGTCCCCGAGGAGCGCAACCTCGAGTTCCTCACCGACATCGTCACACGGATCTGGTCGGTCCTCGTCGGAGCGGAGAGACACGTCCAGGAGTTGTACCCGCAGCTCAACACACCAAAGTACCCGAACCTTCCGCACGAGCTCACCTTCCTGCATGCCGAAGAGATCCTCGACATGTACCCGGACCTGCCACGCAAGCAGCGGGAGACCGCGGTGCTCCAGAAGCATCGGGCGATCTTCATCTATGGGATCGGTTGGCCACTCGCCGATGGCTACCCCCATGAGATGCGTGCCGCCGACTATGACGACTGGACAACCGAGACGACGTCCCGCTCCGGGGCGCCGGTCCACGGGCTAAACGGCGACATCTTGGTGTGGAACCCGGTGACCCGGCGCCGTCACGAGCTGACCTCGATGGGCATCCGCGTCACCAAGGAGGTGCTCAGGTCACAGCTGGAGATGAGCGGCCAGCTGGACTTCCTTGAGCTTCCCTACCACCGGGCGATCCTCAACGATGAGATACCCCTCTCCATCGGAGGCGGTATCGGGCAGTCGCGGACTTACATGATGCTGCTGAAGAGGGCTCATCTGGGCGAGGTGTCGGTGACCGTGTGGCCACAGATCCTCAAGGACATGTGCGCCAAACGGGGGATACATGTCCTCGAGTAGCTTGGACAAAACGGCAGACCGCTACTCCCTGTGCTTTTTCAACTGATAGACGGTCTCGATCATCTTCTCGGTAGACATCATCTGTCGCGGGTAGCTCACCTTGTTCTCGAGCGACGACGCGATCTTGCCGGCGAGATTCCCGCGTGACACACGATCGAGAGTGTCACGCCGGAGCAGGAACTGGCGCATCACCGCCATGTCCCGATCAGTGACGGCGCTCGTATCCCAACCCTCAGGAAGCTCAAACGCCGGTGGCAGGAAATCCGACGCCAGTGTGCTCACCGGCTTGGGTTCCGTCACGACCACTACGCCGGCTGCCAGATCGCCCAGCCTCTGGTTACGCGATGTTGAGAAAACCGTGACCATGCCGATGAGATAGAAGGCAGGAAGGAAATCGACCAGCCGGACGAGGTTGCGGATGACAGAGTCGAGCCCGCCGGACGGTGATCCGTCGGTCTTTACGATTCGCAGACCCAGCAGCCGTTTGCCGGGTGACTGCCGGCCGCCGACGGTCTCAAAGAGCATGTGGTATCCGAAGAACAGCACAAACGGCATTGCGATCTGGAAGATCCCGACCAGCGTGCCGGCCGAGTCGCCAAAGGGCAGTATGACCACCATGGCCAGGACGACGATAATCACAGTGTCGATGATGGCTGCCGCGGCGCGTGAACCGAGCCCGGCGAGCGTCATCTCGAGATTGAGTCCCTCAGGTGTGCTGATCTCGATGCGGTCGATATCCATGAGGCATGCGTGAAGATAGGCACATTCACCAAGGAGCGCCAGGCAGACTGGACCGAACTCGATGGGCTGATAGCCAAGGCTCGGGGACGGCCCGAGAAGCTGCCGGCTGCCGACGTCCTTCAACTCGGCCGGCTTTACCGATCGGCCGTCGCCGATCTCGCCCGGCTGCGGGCCAACCATCCGGATCATCCCTCCACCGGGCTGGTGGCTCGGCTCGTGACGGGAGCCCGCCCGCTCGTCTATCGATCGGAGCCACGCCGGTCCAACCCGATCCGGTTCGTGACATCGACGTTCTGGCAGACCTGTACGGACCGCCCGGTGTTCCTCGCCGTCTCAGCAGCTCTGCTACTCGGCTTCGCCGTGCTCGGCTGGATCTGGTCCACCGTTGACACCCCGGCCGCGGTCGGGATCGTGCCGGGCGAGTTCTCGGCTGCGCTCAATCCCGAAGGCGGTACCGACATGGGGGCGGACCTCGGGATGCAGGCCGAGTTCTCCACGTTCCTCATTACAAACAATGTGACGGTTGCGATCCTCGCCTTTGGGGTCGGCCTGTTCTTTGGGGTCGGCACGGTGTTCGTGCTCGCACAGAACGGTCTGTTGCTGGGTGTCATCGGCGGGGCACTCGCTGCCGGCGGCGACGGTGGGTTCTTCGTCGAGTTGGTTGCCGCCCACGGCATCCTGGAACTCTCGTGCATCGTGGTGGCGGCGGCGGCCGGGCTACGTCTCGGCTGGGCGTTGGTTCATCCGGGAAGCCTGTCGCGCCGTGCGGCGCTGGTTGCCGAGGCACGCCCGGCAGTACTGATGACTGTTGGCATCATTCCCTGGCTGGTGATCGCCGGGGTCATCGAGGCGTTTGTGAGCAGGAGAGGCTTTGCGGCGATGCCGATGACGATTGTGGGGTTGACGGTCGGTGTCGGATTCTGGCTGCTGATGTGGCGGCGAGGTCTCAAAAGGGGTCTGACGAGGATCGGCGCAGGATCCTGAATGGATCAAACCATCGCCTCGTGTCACAGGTTGCCCCGGGATACCAGAATCCACGCGAAATCGATGCTTCAGCGTTGGACTTTGTCACAAACGGCCATCTCTTGATTTCACCGATGGCTCGGACCGTGTGGCGGGCTTGGGCCGGTCAGCCGCCGATCTCGATGGTCGCGGTGCCGAGGCCGATGTCGCTGGTGACGGTGGTGCCGTCGACCTCGAAGCGGAAGACGCGGCTGGAGCTGTTGGGCACCGCGATCTCGCACGTGTCGTCGGCGCCCGGCTGGAACTGGCGTGTGCCTCGGATCGAGAAGCTCCCGGCGTCCGAGAGGGTCACCTCCGAACCCGACCACGAGTCGGTGCCGGCCGTCGTGCATTCTCCGGCGTCCTCAATCCAGCTCACCGTCCAGTCGACGAGCACGCCCCCGTTCGCGTACTGGAGTGTGATCCCCGCGGAGTCGATGCTGACGCCGGTACGGAAACCCCCGGTCGACGTGTCGATCGTGCCCTCGTACAGGCCTGTGGGGATGCTCTCGAGCGCGGTGTCGTCGTCGCCGCCTGCTCCGTTGTCGCGTGGCTCTGGGCGTCCGTCACCGGTATCGCCGCCGCTGGCGGTGTCGTCATCGTCCCCGTCGCGCAGTACCGCGCATCCCGCAACCCCCGCGACCTCGATCGCGGGCGCCTCGCCGGGAATCCTGAGGCACACGGGGAGCCCCGAATCGACCTCAACGGTGCCGGTCACCAGCGCTGTCACGATCTGCTCGGCCGAGTATCCGCGAGCTGCCAGCATCATCATCGCCATGACCAGGCGGTAGCCCTCGACCGTTGCGGACCCACCGGACAACTTGTCCCCCGACGGTTCGGGGAAGCCCATCTCCTCCAGGTACTCGCCGGCGGCTGCCTCGCGCTGCGCTTCACCGATGGTGAGGTCCAGGCCGAGCAGGGCGGCCTCACGGGGGTCGACCTCGTCGTCGTTATCCTGGGCGGATGCCGCTGCGCCGTGGCTGACGAGGCGGATCCGGAGCCCAGGTCCCATCGACACCTCCTCGTCGTCGGCCCTCACGCCTCCGCCGTCGGAGACGACCTGCAGGTCGACTAGGCCACCGGGCTGATTGGCCGGGTCGGTCCCTTCGATCGTGCCGTCAGCGGTGAGATCCGCCGCCGGCACCAGCTGGTGGACCGCGTAGCCCCGATCGAGGGCGATCAGCACCGCCGCAAAGGCGCCCTCGTCGCCCAGCTCACCCGTGTAGGTGGCAGCTGCCTCGGCCACGTCATCGACCTCGACGCCCTCGGTCACCACCGAAGTGTCGGATGAACCCGCGGCGCCACTACCGTCGGAGCTGCAAGCCGTGGCGACCAGCGCCACCGCAACCAGGAGAAGGGCGATTCGTCCGATCCGGTTCTCCATGGGGCCTGACGTTACCCGGGCACCACCCCGCTACCCAAAAATACGATACCAATGGGAGGACGACCACGAGCGCAAGGCGGGAGCAGGACTAGCCAGCGAGGCCCCGATCATTCACGAGCGGGCGCTTGCGAATCTGCGGCCGGGTCAACGACGGTGACGCGACGGCTGGCTTCTCGACATTGGTTGAGCGTCGGTGCATTGCGTCGGGCATGTTCACCTTCCGTGCCGGCTGTCCGAGTGAGCTCTTCTGCGGCTACGGAACCGTTGCAGCTGGGCCCTCGCCGAGGTCACCGGGGTCGCGTCTCCTCCTACACCACCCTGGGTCAACGCCTCGCACCTTGCCTCCTCCGCCTTCAAGGCCCATCGTCGGTCGGATGGTGACTATGACGCGTGCCCCGAGGTCCAATGAGTTCGGCGACGGCACCGATGATCAGACCGGATGCAGCGCCGATCATCGGACCGATCGACCAATCATCGAACAGCAGTTGCCCGAAAGGCAGCCCAAACGCGGCTCCGAAGACGATGCCGATGCCGGTGCGTGCACCCTTCATCTCGCATCGCTCCGCACCAGCGGGGAATAGACCGCGACGGCCATGCCGATGGCAACGGCCGCGAAGGTGCTGAAGGCGATGGTGTTGGCCAAGCCGGCGGCCTGATCGGCACTGGCCTGCATGACGATCGCCATACCGGCAACTGAAGCCCCCAGCAACGCAGCCCAGCCCACCGCGGCGTACGTGACCTTGCCGGCCCAATCGCGTCTCCGGAGGCTGCCGATGCCTGCCAACACCAAGGTCGGCACGACGATGCCGAGGTCCATGAACTTGACCAACCAGAACACGGACGGGTCCGCCAGGTATTCGGCAGAGGTCGGCTGATCGGCCCAGGCGTCGATCAGACCCGGAACATGGAGACCTACCGTCAAGAACGTGGCCACCACGAGGAGGAAGATGCCCAGTGTGCGGTCGGCCCGTCGGCTGACGACTGGGAGCCTGCCGATGTCGATGATCGCCCACGCCCGAATCGCTATGGCACCGGCGAGTATGAACATTCCGAGGTAGAGGGGAAAGAACCGGTCGCTGTTGCCCGGGTATCGGACTAGGTCGCCACCGAGGGCGAGCTGGCTGTACATGTAGAGGGCGTACACCGCCGGGCCCAGCGCCAGAACCGGACCCGCCAAGCGGCCGCGCCACACCAGGATCCCGGCGAGGATGCTCACCGGAGCCACCAACCCCAGTCCAGCGACGTCTCCGCCGATGATCTGGTTGACCGCCCCCTCCGAGGCGTGATAGCGGATGATCCCGCCGACGAGAGGCCCCAGCAGGGCCACCGATGCTGCTCCCGTACCCAGGAGGAACAGGCCGAGCGCGAACCATCTCTGTCCGGGCGCTTGACGTGTTTGCTTTGCCGTCATCGCACCCGGCGGGCGTTCTCTGGTTTGTGTCACGAAGAACCTTCTATTGATTTCAGAGTTCCATAATGCGACTCTGTTGCGTCGGGGTACCAGAGGCGAACGTCTAGTCGTGGTCCCTGAAGTCCCCAACCCGGCGAGAATGTGAGGACCGTCGGAGCAACCAACGTTGGGATCGGGCGATCCCTGCTCCCCAATCCTCTCGTCGGGATTGCGCACGTCGGGCTGGCTGGATGTCATCATCCAACCCGGCAGGGGTCACAGCTTCCACAAACATCCGAATCAGGAAGAGATCATCCGCGTCCTCGATGGTGAGATCGAGCAATGGATGCGTGACGAGAGATCGGCAATCACCACGGGCGACACTGCCTCCATTCCCAGGGACACCGTCGCGCTACCTTCGCTGCGGAATCGGCGCCGGCGCCGGTTCGGCTTCTCATAGCGCTGGGACCGGGCTACCCGGAGGCCCGCTACGAAGCCGTGGACGTTTCGACGGAGGCCCCATGGTCGACTCTGAGGTGATGATCGGCGCGACATGAGGTTGGCGGCGCTGCGCCTCCGCCCTCGCCGCGGTTGGCCTCGAGCGGATCATCTACATCGAACTGCGCGGCGTCGACACCCCAAGACGGCCCGAGACTTTCCGTGCAACCTGCGAAACGAGGCAATGGTCTGGCCCGTCGAGGATCTTGCCCCGATCTTCGTTAGACCGTCAAACGACCGCACGTTGCTTGAGATCGAGATATGCCCCAACCGCCACTTCCGGTAGCGATTCGGCTGTGCCTTCGATCACGGTGACTCCGCGATGGCGGAGACGTTCCACGGCGCCGCGGTGGGTGCGCAAGGCATCGAGGGCCACCACTGAACGATATGGCCCGGACCGATCGTCACCGGGGTCGATCACCGCCGTTCGCAGATCGTCATCCCGCACGTAGGCGACCACGACGGCATGGGTCAAGGACAACAGAGGCAGCGCGTCGAGCAGCGGCGCCGCAGCCATCTCCTCGAACAGGTCGGTGAACACCACGACGAGCGAGCGTTTCGCCTGGGCGGTGGTTCGGAACGCAAGCTCATAGTTGCTCTCAACCGGGTTTGGCTCGAGATCGTGGATGGTCTCGACGACGGCCCGCGCCCCGCGCCGTCTCGGCGGTAGCGCCCTTTGGACCGTGCCGGCAAAGGCGATCGCACCACAGCGGTCGCCGAGGGCGTCTGCCGTATACGCGATTGCCGCTGCCGCGTCCACGGCGACGTCGAGACGGGTGTGGACACCAACGGGCGCCGTCATCAATCTGCCACAGTCGATGACACACATGACATCGCGATCCTGGTCTATGCGGAAGCTGTTGGTCATGGGTCGTCCGGTTCGGAGAGTCGCTCGCCAATTGACGTGCCGGATGTCGTCGTCGGGTGTGTAGTCACGGATCGTCTCGAACTCGGTACCGATCCCGATCGGTCCACGTCTTCTGCGGCCGGCGGAGCTGAACCTGCCCGACGCTACGCCACGGGCGATCCGCTTGGCGCCGGTCACATCCGGATAGACAACTATCTCCGTGGTTCCGCACATCTCTCGATCACGGACCGCAAGCCCGAGCGGGCCGACTGTGCGAACCGCCACCGGCGGTAGTACATGGCGTCCCCGACGCATCGCCCTGAGCTGTGTCGCCAACTCACCCACTCCTTCACGAGCATCCAGCCTCAGTTCGGGAATGGTTGGCTGGAGCACCCGGGTTGGGCCGCCGTGCGGCGACGTCGATGTGATGTAAAGCCGCACAGGGCGAAGCCGCTCCAATACCCCGGGAAGCTCACGCGCTACGGTTGGGGATCGGCGCAGCTGCCGGAAATCGGCCAGGTACCCGGCCGCGACCAGGCCGACTGCGACCGCCCCGAGGGTCGGGCCCGCCGCCACCAGGACCGCCGCTGCTGCGGCGAGGGCGAGCGCAAGCCGCGGGGTCGGGATCACTTCGGTACCGGAACCGCCGCCAGCGCGGCATTTACGGCATCAGCTGCCAGGTAGCGGTCGATCGAGGCGTCGGCGGTGAGCACCAGCCGGTGGCCGAGCACGGGCAGCGCCTGGGTGCGCACATCATCGGGGGTGATGAAATCCCTTCCTTCGAGCAGCGCCCGGGCTCGGGTCGCAGTGATCAGGTGGACCGCGGCTCGGGGGCTTGCGCCCAGCTCCACGCTGGGCAGGGACCGAGTGTGGCGTACCAGGCGAACAGCGTACGACGCCACCTTCTCATCTACGCGCACCGTTGCCAGGTTCCGGCGTGCCTCCAGGAGTTCGGCGGCACTTGCCACAGGATCGATCCGGTCGAGGGCGATATCGTCGAGACCGTCGCGTTCCATGGCCACGATTCCAAGCTCGGCAGCCTCGTCCGGGTAGCCGATCTCCAGCTTCATCATGAAGCGGTCGAGCTGCGCCTCAGGCAGCGGGTAGGTGCCTTCATACTCGATAGGGTTTTGGGTGGCGATCACAACAAACGGATCGGGGAGCGGATGGCTGGTGCCATCCACCGTCACTGATCGCTCCTGCATTGCTTCCAGCAAGGCAGCCTGGGTCTTTGGCGGAGTGCGGTTGACCTCGTCGGCCAGGATCGTTCCGACGAACAGCGGCCCGGGACGGAACTGAAGCGATCCTCCGGCGAGGGCCATCGTGCCGGTGATGTCGGACGGCAACATGTCAGGCGTGAACTGGATGCGGGCGAACTTCATCCCGACGCTTCTGGCGACGGCCCTGGCGGCAAGCGTTTTCGCAGTGCCAGGGGGGCCTTCGAGTAGCACATGTCCGCCGCTGACTACCGCAATGAGTATTCCGTCGACGACGTAATCGAGCCCGACTACGGCCGTTGCGACTGCCGCGGAGATGCGGTTGCGGAGGTCGTTCACAGTTTCTCCTTGTTGACGAGATGGGATAGCAGAACGGATTTGGCAGCCATCACGGCTTCTGAGCCGGTGGTTGACAGGGCGAGCTCGGCGGTCTCCCGACCGGCTCCACTGCGCACCGCCCTTTCGACCGCCTCGGGAGAACCGGCCGCGACCCCACGCCGATTCAGCTCACGCTCGATGGCTCGATCGAGGGTTGCGGCAACTTCGGGATCGGCTCCCGTGGCGAGCGTTGCTGCTATCGCGTCGACATATGCCGAGCGTGGCGGAGGTAGGTCACGGGCCGTTTTCTCGACTGGACCGAACCGTTTGCCTCTGGCGACGAGCCACACGACACCGGCGAGAGAGGCGACCAGCAGCCCCTGTTTCCAGCGGGCGGGCAGGGCGGATAGACCGGTTGGTCTCGTGAAGCCGTGCACGTACTCGAGGAACCGGACCGTGCCCTCGGTCTCGCCGATCATTTGGATGGCGAGAAGGGCATGGTCGCCATCACCCAGCCGGCCGTTCTCGACAACGCTTGAATCGGCTACCGCTACCACTGCACCGCCGCGGCTGGTGTCGATCCCGACCAGGGTGCCGTCCTCGTTGCCCACGAGTGGCAACAGGGAGCCGGCGGCGGGCCAGACACGCACAGGTGTTGTTGTTTCCACCGCGGCAAATGGCCCAACGCTCAGCAATGAAGAAGCTTCGGTGCTGGTATTCGTGGGTCGGTCAGGCGTGTTTGCTACGATGCCGTCCAGCCGCGAGTCGATGGCAATGAACCGGCCGCCGGATGCGATGAAGTCGTTGAGCGCCCGAACGTCATCACGGTCGAGGATCCCACCGTTGACCAGCACGACCACATCCTGTGGCGCTGGAGGCAGCTCGGCAACCGGCGTCCGGGTTCGTGACACCTCGAATCCGTTCCGTTCGAGCAGCGTCGCCAGTGCTGCGGTACCACTGTCGTGGGTGGCATACGACGAGCCGCTTGGCCCGTCTCGAGGTTGAGGCTGGGGTGCCGATTGGAATAGACCGGCAACGAGCAACACACCCGCGGCGATCATCACAATGAGCCCGGCTCGGGAACGGAAGATGGGCTCGCGGTTCATCGGGCCTCCAGCCGCCGCTTGAGGTGGTCCCAAGAGAGGCGGGCCTGTGCCACGTCGTCGCTTTCGGCCGTCGCCCCGCCGTACGCGATCTCATTGAAGCGTTCGAGAAACCGGTCGTCGTCTGTCAGACGCCGCACCGTGGCCGTCGTCGTTGTCGCAGCGTCGGGAACGACCTTCATCGCCGCGAGGCTGTGTGCGCCGTCGACGAACAGAAACCGGACGGCTTCGGCGAACGCACCAGTTGATGCAGCTTTCTCCGCACGAGATCGGTAGTCGACGGGCGTGGGCGAAGTGGTGGGTGCTGCAACAGTGGCACGTCGTCTCGTCACCAGACGATCGAGTGTGAGGAAGCCTGCCGCGAGTGTTATCCCGGCAATCGCCAGCAGACCAACCCCGCGGGCACCGGTACCGCTGAACAGCCTCCCGACAAACTCGACAAGCCGGCCAAGCAAGCTGCTGTTTGATGCCACCTCGGCCGAGAACGGGGGGTTGGATAGGATCTCGCCCGCCTGGTCACGCAGCACGCGACCGTCGAAACGTTCTCGACCGTCGCCGAGTTGGCTCAGGCTATCCAGACGGGCGGCCAGATCTCGGGCGGATCCGTCGAGCACCGCAGTCATGTCGACGGGTGCGCCGTCGATTGACGTGACCTCGGCCAGTTCTCCGGTGTCGCCCGAATCGGCCGCCTCCGTTACAAGCCGGTTGAACTCATCGGCGGAGACATCAGATGCGTGGGCGGCGGCGGTGACGACGAGCGATGGGGACAAGCCGGCGATAGCGCCGGCGATAATCAGGAGCAGCCGGGTGAGACGGCGCACCGTGGCTACCAGGGAACAGTCGGTGGTGGTTCGGGTGGCTTGTCGCTATCCGTGTCGTCGAGCTGTAGTTGGAGGTCGAAGCCTTCCCTGCGCACCCGTCCGTCGAAATACACGACGGTGACGATGGGAGCAAGGATGGCGAAACTGATGACAGTGCCGATGAACTCGAGACCCAATGCCAGCACCACATAGGGAGCGGGGGACTCGACGTTGAACAGTGTGGACACGACAAGAGCACCGAGTCCTACCGAGAAGACCCCGATGATCACAAGCCCCACTGCGAGCGAGCCGAATACTCTCCAGAAGCGTCCGCTGACGAGGTCGCGTGAGCGTCTCATAGACTTCGACGCGGGTATTCCCTCGTACCAGAACACGGGGGGCGCGAGGCTGTAATACACCAGCCACAGGATGAGAATGATCATTATCACGAAGCCCCGCAAAGGCCCAAAGGGGAAGCTCGCCAGCGAAGCCACAAAGAGGGCCGCGAGCCCAAAGAGCCCCAGCAGCAGGGTCAATCCGACAAACGGGAGTAACCGTCGTCCACTGGCGGAGAGGATGCTCCCTGCAGTCTCCTTGTGGTTCATGTACAGGCGTGTGGATAGATGGACGAGCACTCCAAAGCAGAGGAGTTGTGCGAGCCGTCCCGCCAAACCGATCAGGGCCACCATGACGGCGTAGCTGTTCGGGTCGTCGACATATTGGACCCCGTCGCGTATCAGGACGAGTTGTGAAAGCATGTATGCGGCCAGGATCACGGTGGGGATGATCAGGAAGCCTACGGAGAGCTTGAGATAGGTCCCGAGGTTCTGACGTAGCAGGCGAAAACCTGCATCGAGTGTTTCACCTATGCCGAGTGGTCTCAGCTCCGGTGGAGACGGTGTTTCGGGAGTCATCGACGCTGGAGGATAGTGGGCTTGGTGGTGGCCGAGTCAGTTGAGCCCCTGATGTCGGCTACCGGGGTTATCAGGGTCGAATCAGGGGTAGTCCCGATTTCGCCGTCGAGCGCGGTCACAGATAATCGTGTCATGGAGTTCTTGGTTCACCTCATCGAGTGGCGCACCCTCGCCGGCATGGTCTCCATACCCATGCTCGTGGCGGGGGCGGTGTTCACTTGTGTGCTTGCTTCCGGTGTCGGAAGCGAGCTCCTGGCGAGGTGGGAAGAGCTCGTGTGGCGGCTCGCTGCCCCGTCCGGCGAAGCGACCGTCACAGATGAGACAGACACTGAACCGCGGAGGGATATCCATGTTGTTGTTTCTGGTCTGGCTGCTGCTGGCCGTCGTCGCCTGGCCGCTCGCCCTCTTGGCGTTGGTTCTGTACCCGTTGGTGTGGTTGCTCAGCATCCCGTTCCGGCTGATCGGCATCTCGGTGCGTGGCGTGTTTGCGCTGCTCGAGACGATCGTCCGCTTGCCGGTGCGGGTGTGGAGCGGCCCCAAGGCGGCCTGACGCTGCGTCATGGTCGGCGACCCTTCGGGTTAGGCTGCCCGGGTGCGAGTCCACCTCATCCGCCATTCACTCACGCCCGAAACCGGCAAGCGATTGTCGAGCCGGGACCCGGACATTTCGCTCTCGAAAGAGGGTCAGGCTCTGGCCGACCAGCTCGGCCGATCGCTGGAGCAGGTCTCCCTTACGGCCATCTACACGAGCCCTCACAAACGATGCGTCGAGACCGCGTCCGCGGTCGCTCGCGGGCGCCGGATCCGGCCCCGTCTCAACCGGGCATTCATCGAAGCCGACTATGGCAAATGGCTCGGGCGGCCCCTCAAGTCGCTGTACCGGCTCGCGGCTTGGCAAGACATGATCAGCTCGCCGTCGCGGTTTCGCTTTCCTGAAGGGGAGACTCTTCAGGAAGCGCAAACCCGGGCCGTCGCCGGCATCGAGGAACTAGCGGCAAAGCATCATGACGAGGCAATCGCCATTGCCAGCCACGGTGACATCGTCAAAGTCATCGTTGCGCACTACCTGGGCCTGCCGCTCGATCTGTCGGGTCGCATCGACCCGATGCCTGCCAGTGTGTCGATCGTCGATATCCCGAAAAGGGGATCTCCCCGGGTACGGGTGTTCAACCACACGGTCGATCCGGGCATGTGGCGATGAGCAAGGTCGATCGATTCGCCGCCGGGGCTCTGGGTGAGCCGGGAGATAGGCTCTTTCTACTCGAAGTGGTGGAGGGAGCCACGGCAACTGCATATACGATCGAGAAGCTCCAGGTGGCGGCGTTGGCGGAGGAAGCCAAGCGTCTGCTGCGAGAACGCGCTCTGATCGGGACTGGGCTCGGCACAGATCCGGGGATTGTGCATGAGGGGACCGAGGTGCGATTCCGGGTAGGCGGGATACAGCTCGTGCTCGACGATGACGACGACTTCGCAGCGCTCGTCCTGTATTCGACTGAGGACGACCCGCCGGTGCGGTACGAGTTGAGCCTGCCGCAACTCGATGCGTTTGCCCGGGAGGCGATCGGGGTCGTGGCTGCCGGGCGGCCGTCATGTCCCCGTTGTGGCTTGGCGATGGATCCCGACGGCCACAACTGCCCTCGCAGCAACGGCGACCTCCGTGGGCATCGACCCTGAGTCCGGGGTGACTTGGGTGCCGGTCATCAGCGAGGTGGAGGGTCGCTTTGTCGATGCTTCCAACGCGACGTTGCTTGCCATGACCTCTGACGGAGAACGTGTCGTCTACAAGCCGACGGCCGGCGAGCGACCGTTGTGGGACTTCCCGGTGGAGTCGCTTGCCCCCCGCGAAGTGCTCACCTATGAAGCCTCGCTGGTGCTCGGGTTCGACATCGTGCCGGAGACGGTGCTCGGTGATGGCCCATATGGCCGCGGGTCCATCCAGCGCTTTGTCGACATCGATGCCGATTTCAACCCTGTTGCCCTCGTCGAGAGCGGAAGCCCCCAACTCTGGCCACTGGCGGTGCTCGATATGGTGACCAACAACGCAGACCGCAAGCTCGGTCACATCATCTCCGATGGCGAAAGGCTGCTTGGCATCGACCACGGTCTGACGTTCCATCCCGACGACAAGCTGCGCACCGTGCTGTGGGTGTTTGCCGGCCAGCCGATACCCGATGCCGAGGTCGAGGCGCTATCTCGGCTTCAGGAGGCGATCAGCGGGAACTTCGGCGAGCGAGTGCGTGATCTGCTGGGTCCCCTAGAGCGTGAGCAGCTCGTCGCCCGGGTCCAATCCCTGCAACACAACCCCGTCCACCGAGACCCCCCGACCGACCGACCCCCAATCCCCTGGCCCCCCTACTAGTGCCCCGCTTTGGCGAGGGCGATGACCATGTCACCGGGTGGTGCGTCACGGAGGGGTTCGTTGTTGTTTGCAGTGATCACCTGGACCCTGCCACCCGGTTTGACCACGAACAGCACCCCCCAGGATCTCCGGTGAGGACATCTGTTCGTGAGCGATGGCAGGCTCGTCGCCAACTTTGATACGCCGCACCTCGCCCCCCGAGTCGAGCAGATCGTTGATCGCTTGATAACTTCACTCCTCCCCGAATAGTTGCCTGCCCCCCCAACTCGCTGGCTGCGTTCGAGCCGATCCCCGTTCCTGTCCCACGTGGTGCGAGCTGGTAGGTCTCGGCACCTCCAAACGTCCCAGCGAAGCGGGTCGTGGCGAGCGTGTTGACGTCGTCGTTGGGTGTCAACGCCAGCAAACGGCCGATCCCTGCAAGGTCGAGATCGAGGTCGACGTCGCGGGCGAGCACATTTCCGTAGTAGGTCCGGCGGCCCGCCATCCTTGCCTCGTAGTGATCCTGCCGGTTGGTCGTGGCGAACACGACCGCGATCCCTGAATCGACAAGTGCGTCGGCAACTGCCCGTTCCACCCTGCCCGCGCCAAGCACAAGCGCACCCTCTTGATGCCTATCGGCGAGGCCGAGACGCCGGGCAAGCGGGCCCATCCCGATCCCGTAGATGATCACCGTGCCAACGATGACGGCAAACACCAGCGGGGTCAGTTCCTCGGCCCCGGAGATCCCTGCGTGCTCCAGCTCCAAAGCGAAGACCGACGCAATTGAGGCCGCCACGATTCCGCGGGGGGCGACGCCGGCCAGCAGCACCCGCTCCCGCCAGGTCAGCCGGCTGCGAAGGGTCGACACGCCAACTGCCAGCGGTCGGGCCACCAGGACCAGTGCCAGGATGAGCGCTATCGTTGCGGGCAGGTCAACACGTAGCTGCTCTGCGCTCAGCCTGGCGCTCAGCACGATGAACAGCACGCCGATCAGCAGCACTCGGATGACCTCGGAAAAGTGCACGATCTGCTCTGTTCTAAGTTGTCGCTGGTTGGTGAGGATGAACCCCATGGTCGTCGTTGCCAGTAGACCGGATTCGGCAGCGAGAGTGTCGGCGATCATAAACGCCAGCAACGCGATACTCAGCCCAAACAGGGGCAAGAGATGCTCCGAGATCAGGTGCCGCTGCAACGCGATGCTCGATCCATAGGCGATCGCTGCACCGACCAGGACGCCGGCGACAATGAACTCCACCATGTTGCCCAGCACTCCTCCGGGAGTGGCGTTGGCGGCACCACCGAGAACCAGAATCTCGAACGTGATGACTGCAAGCAGAGCGCCGATCGGGTCGATGATGATGCTCTCCCATTTGAGAACGGAAGCGACAGATCGGCGGGGGCGGACCGCAGCCAGCATCGGCCCGATCACGGTCGGTCCCGAAACGACGAGGATCGACCCGGTGAGGACGGCCAACCCCTGGCTGAACCCGGTGAACAAACCTGCAACGACGGCACCGATCAGCCATGAGATGAGCACACCCACCGTCACCAGCAGCCAGAGGACACGTTGCTGGCCCTCCATCTCACGAAGGCGGAGGCTGAGACCGCCTTCAAAGAGGATCAGACCGACCGCGATCGAGACCGCAGGGGAGAGCAGGTCGCCGAAGACCTCATCGGGGTTGAGGAGCCCAAACACCGGCCCGATCAGGAAGCCGCTTTATCAGCAGCGGGAGGATGATCGGGATTCGTAGGCGCTCGCCGAACCAGGTGACGGCGAAAGCGAGTACGACTATGCCGGATAGTTGAACGATCGGGTCGTCGAGCATGCTTCCTCAGGGAGATTGCGGTCCGGATTGTAGGAGAGCGGCCCGGTCGTCTCTACGGGCTCACTTGTCGAACTCCGACCGCAACGACCTTGCCATCATCCTCTCATACACCGATGGGGCGAGGGCGTTCAAGTATCGGGTGACTCGGCCGACGTTGCCGATCACGAGATTCTGCCGGCGTCGCGCTACGGCCCAGACGATACGCTCGGCCACATCCTCAGGTGCGACCATCTTGCCCACCCGGGACTGGGGGTGGGTGGTGACCTCGCCGTCGCCGCCGATGGTGTGGTGACGGAGGTTGGTGTCGATGAACGAGGGTGCCACGATCAGCACGTCGACGTGATCCGGGGCAACTTCCGTGCGCAGCGTGCCGAAGAACCCGTGCAACGCGTGCTTCGATGCGGCATAACCGGTGCGGCCGAGCAGCGGGGCGTAGCCCGCCGTCGAGCTGACCACGACAATGGCGCCACGCCGGTCCCGGATCGACGCCAGCGCGACCTTGGTGCAGTTGACTGAACCCCAGAAGTTGACGTCCATGACCCGGTGGATGACGGCCAGGTCAGTCTCGGTGAAAGCGCTGCGGTGCGACAGCCCGGCGTTGTTGACGAGGATGTCCACCGGCCCGAGCCGTTCGGTGGCCGTAGCGATCGCCATGGCACAGCTATCGACGTCGGTGACGTCACATTCGACCGCGGTTGTGCCGCTTCGTCCGATCCGATCCGCTGCGACGACTGCAGATTCGTAGTCGATGTCGAGCAGTGCGACGTTGCATCCCGCGATCGCGAACTCACGCCCTAGCGCAGCTCCGAGCCCACCCCCACCACCGGTGATGACGACATTCTTGCCGTCGAGTTTCCGCTTGATGCCTCTAGCCATTCCGACCCTTCACGAACATATCGAACGCCTCTTCCGTCGTCTTCTGCGGAAGGTAGCCGAACTGCTCCTTCAACCGTGTGTTGTCGAGAACGGGCCGGTACCGGAGGAAGTCGACCTGCTCAGGCCCGTATTGGGTGAGCCGGAGACGCCGTAGCAACCAGAGCACACCACGGACCAGAGACCCCGGCAGAGCGACATGTCGCTTGCCCATTCGCCGAGCGATCTCGCGCATCGTCATCACACCGTCGCCCGCGACGTTGAAGATGCCGGTCAGATCGGTGTCCAGACCACGCCGCAGGATGGCGACCATGTCCTCGTCCCAGATGAACACGAACGGAGTCGACGCGCCACGCAAGCCGAGGATCAGCCGCGGGTCGAACAGGTCGGTGATTTGATTGCGGGTCGTTGCACCGACGATGGTGCCGGGGCGGAGGATCAACTGTTTCAGCTCCGGGTGGTCCCGCCGCCACTGTGCCAGCATCTCTTCGATCTGCCTTTTGTGATCCGAGTAGCCGAACTCGGCGTTGCCCCGCAACCGGTCGTCCTCACGCAGCGGTTTCGGGTTGTCGGCGTGGTATCCGTAGGCGGCGCCGCTGGAGCTGATGATGACCTTCGACACGCCGGCGGCGAGCGACGATTCGAGAACGTTGCGGGTACCGCCGACGTCGACCGAGTGTTCCGACGCCCGGTCGGGCTTCCTCCCTGCGGATACCACGGCGGCGAGGTGAACGACGGTGTCCACCCGATGATTTCCGAGGATTGCCGAGAGCTTGCCGTCGCGGATGTCGAATGCTTCGTATTCGACGCCCGGCAACGGCGTGGACGGGAGACGCAGGTCTGCGGCGACGATCGTCTCCAGATCCCCAGGGCTTTGTGCCAGTGATGCGGTCAGCAAGCCGCCGAGGTAGCCGCCGGCCCCGGTCACCAGCACGGATCGGGTCATGAGACCGCCGTAGCTTCGACCGGGCGCCGTGACCACAACCGGGCGACGATGAGACCGGCGATGATGTGCCAGATGCCCCACCAGGCGGCGATGATCGCCATGCCGCCCAGTCCGTCGAAGAAGTCGAAGATGAGGATCAGGGCGAGGGCCGAGTTCTGAAGGCCAACCTCGATGGTGACTGCCCGAGTGTCTCGTTCATCGAGCCCTGTCACCCGAGCGGCGGCGTTGCCGATCCCGAACGCGACTGCGTTGTGCAACAGCACGGCGAATACGACGAGGCCGATGTAGTCGACGAAGTACTCCCAGTTGTTTGCCAGGGCGACTGCGACAAACGCCATGAACACAACCACGGAGAACACCTTGAACGGGCCACGTACCTTCTCCGTGATCACCGGGAAGCGTCTGGCGATCAGCATCCCGGCCGCCAGCGGGATGCCGAGGATGACAAATATCGTCATGAACAGATCGAGCGGGCTCAGCGAGACCGATCGTAGGATCGGCTCCGTCTCCTTGTTGAGTGTGCCCCAGATCGACAGGTTGATCGGTGTCATCACGATTGCGGCAGCGGTTGATACTGCGGTCATCCCCACCGAAAGCGGTGCGTTGCCACCCGCCAGATACGTCATCACATTCGACAGGTTCCCGCCCGGGCAGGAGGCGACAAGGATCATGCCGAGGGCGATCGACGGCCGGATGTCGAGGATGAGAGTGAGCAGAAACGTCAATGCCGGCAGCAAGAGGAACTGGGCGATCAGACCGATGGCAGGCGGTTTTGGCTTGCGAAGCAGACGCCGGAAGTCGTCGACATCGAGGTCGAGCGCCATGCCGAGCATCATCAGCCCAATCAGCACGTTGAGGGCCAGCAGGCTGCCCTTGTCGAAATTGAGCTGAACCTCGTCGATCGTCTGGAGAAAGGCGATCATCCGGCCGGCTCCTGGTGCATCTTCTTGAAGTGGAGCAGACCGGGCGCCCACATGTGCTTGACCGGGTCGACTTCGACATGGATCACCGCACACGTGCCGCTGGCGAGACTGCGCTCGATGGCGGTGCGCAGCTCGTCTGGGCTCGCGGCCCGTTCCCCGTGTGCCCCCATCGACCGGGCCAGATCGTCATAGCTGATCTCTCCCAGATCCGAGTTCACCGTCGCCCCCGGTTCGAGCGACTTGCGGATCATCATCCTCAGCGGGGCTTTGGCGATCGACTGGGTCATCTTGACCATGCCCCACTGCCGGTCGCTGACTACCAGGAAGATGACACGGTTGCCGTTGCGTACGGCGGTCTCGACCTCCTGGGGGTGCATGCCGAATGCGCCGTCACCGATGATGCAGTACACCTGCCGTTCCGGGAACGCCTCGGCGGCGCCGAGAGCCTGACCGATCCCCGCTCCCAACATCCCGAAGTGTGGTGTCGCCAGCATGGTGTTAGGCACCTTGATGGTGTGGAAGAAGTTCACCCAGACTGCGGTGTTGCCACCGTCGGCGACCACGATGGCATCGTCGTCAAACATCTGCTGGCAGATCACCGGAACGTGGGCGGTGACCATCGGTGTCGACGTGTCTTCGAGCGACTTGGCATGTTTGGCCGTGTCCTTGTCGCGGGTTTCGATGAGACGGCCAACCTCACGGCGACGAGATTCGGGGGCGTCGATGTCGGCGCGGTCGAGATTCTTGGCGAGCTGTTCGAGGAACATACCGACGTCGCCGACAATCGCCAGGTCGACGGGTTTGTTGCGGCCGATGCTCGCTTCGTCGATGTCGACCTGTATGACTCGCTGCTCGGTGGGGCTTCGCCAGTTGGGTTCTTTGCCCCACCAGTCCGTCTCACCGACCCTCGATCCGAGAATCAGCACCACGTCGGCCTGCCGGCGCACCTGGTTGGTGGGTTCGATGGCGGTGATGGGCCAGACCAGCTCCGAGGTCTCGGTCATCGCTCCCCGGCCCGACCACGACGTGGTCACCGGGGCGTGCAGTCGCTCGGCCACCCGCTGCAAGGTGCCGTGAGCGCCCGCCTGGATGACACCGCCACCGGCGTGGATAATCGGGAAGTGTGCGGATGTGAGCATCGTGACGGCCTGGTTCACCAGCTCCGGGTCGGGGACGACTGAGCTGGTGAGGCGGGTCCGTTGGGGAGGGACGACGGCGAGTGTCTTCGTCTTGCCGTTGATGATGCTCTCGGGCACGTCGAGGTGCACCACCCCCGGTCTGTCCCGGTAACACCACCGCAGCGCGGTGCGGAGCAGCTCGGGGAGCCGATCCATGGACGGGACGCTTGCCGACCATTTCGAGATCGGTTTGATGGCGGCCACCTGGTCGAAGTACTGGTAGGTACCGCCCCGGTCCGGGTAGGTGATCCCGACCCGTCGGGAACTCGTGATCACGAGCACCCGGTTGCCCTCGGCGTTCTCGACGGCGATCCCGGGGAGGGCGTTCGCCACTCCGGGACCGTTCGACGCAATCGCCACCCCCAGCCGTCCGGTCAGCCGGGCGTAGGCCCCGGCCATGTGTAGTGCGGTGGTCTCGTGTCGGGGCGTGACGACTTTGATCCCGTCTGCTACGAGCCCGTTCACCAGGGCGAGGTACGTTCCATCGGGGATCCCGAAGACCTTGCCGACCCCCTCCGCCGCCAGGATGTCGGCGATTACCCTGCCACCCTTGTCCGCCACGCTATCTCCTCCTCCGGGGTGGAGAGTAATCGCCTCACCTTCGGTGAGGTTTGAGTTTCGGCAGAGCCGAAACTCAGGCGACGGTTCTGCGAGATCGAACCTGAGCCTGAACGGAAGGAGGTCACGGGTCGGTGAGGTACTCCACAATGGCATCCACTTCGTCGGGTTCCAGCTGGAGCGTCGGCATTGACGCCCCGCCTTCGAAACCGGGGACGATGAAGGCTTGGGGTGTCAGGATCGATTCACGGATGTAATCCTCTGCGGGCAGGTCGGGTCTTCGTTCGGAGGCGACGTCGGGCAGCAGCCGCAGGTCGGGACCGACGTTGGTCCTGCTTTCCGCGTCGGGCCCGGTGTGACAGCCGGTACAGCCCTTGGTCTGAAACAATGTCGCTCCGCTGAACCCGGTGTCGGGTGTCGAGCGAGGCGGCTCGGTGGTTGACCAGCTTGCGACGGAGGCGACCCCGAGCATGATCACCACGAGCCCGGTGAGCCCGGCTCGCCAGACCGCACCGGTCATACGGTCTGGCCACGGGGAACCGGCGAACGCCGTCGTGAAGCGCGCCTGATCCCCCGTATCTGTACCAGCAGCAACGCGAGAGCGACGAGAGTCGCCGCGGGGAGCAGCAGACGGAGCAGCGTTGTCGCCGGCGTCGCCGCCGACGTCGTCGCCGGTGTCGTGTCGGAGGCAACACCCGAGATTGGGAGACTCCCGAGCTCCTGAGTCTGGAACCCACCCTGGGTGACTTCCCATTCCCACGATCCCGAGGTCGGTATCTCAACCTCGACCGCGTACCGCCCGACCTCCTTGGTGGCGACGCCGTCGAATGTCAGGGTCTCACCAGTGTCGGTGGATCGGAGGACGACGGCGGTGCCCTCGACGTTCACCGGGGTCTGACCATGCTGTAGCACCGTGTAGTGAAGCTGGTACGTTTCGCCCGGGGTGAACGCCCCGGGAGCATCGTCGATCGACGTTACGGCCCAGCCGCCGGCCAGCGCCGGGGCTGCGGTGACCAACGTCAACATCGCCACCGCTGCGGCAAAACCGAGTATCCGTCTTCTCATGACCTCTCCTCTCGTAGTAACCCCTGATACACCGCTCGGGCTGAGGAGGTTCACGGTTGCCGCGTGCTACGCCGGTGCTACGGAGCGTAGGCTTCCAAACCGGCGGCGATTTCCATGGTGTCTTCCAGGTCAAGACCCGACTCGATCCGGATGGTGACCCCGTCGCGGACAAACAGGAGGGTGTTGCCCGCAAGCCGGGGATCGTCGACGTAGTCCCTGCCGTCCCGATCGAAGACGAGCAGCAGGTGGGGATCTCCCTCGATCCAGTACCCGTCATCTCCACCAACCGAGACGGGAGTAACCGTCGTGTCCGGGGCGACAACCTTCTCCAGGAGGGGCCGATCGAGCGACCCGAGCATCTGGGTGATCACGAGCCCGTAGGTGCCGGTCCCGGGTTGATAGGCGAGGGTGACGAGACCACCCGGGACTTCCTCGTCGAGATACACGACGGTCGGGTCTCGGTAACCGTCGGGAACGAGCAGGGTGAACCCGGCATCGCCTTGGGCTGCTTGCAGGGTGACCCGATCACCGGTGAAGTCGCCGGTGACGTCAACCGGTGGGAGCTCGGTGACCGTTGTGATGGCGACGCCACCGATCCCGAACAGCTCGGCGATGGCTCGGCGTGGCCCCGGTATCGCCACGACCGTGGTGACCACGACCGCCAGCCCGACTAGTACCACACGTAGACGACGGAAACGGAACGTGACAGGGCGCCCGTCGGCCAGATCCGCAAGGACGCCGTCGACGATCTCGGGGGTCTCCGGGAACCGCACGTCGCCGCCGACCTCAATCAGTAGCGCCTCGAGCCGATCCCTACCGGACATCAGCGTCCTCCAATACAGCCCTGAGCCGGCGTTTGGCCCTCCACAACCGAGATTTGACCGTCCCGCGTGGAATCCCGGCTGCCGTTGCGGTCTCCTCTTCGCTCAGCTCGAGGAAGTAGCGCAGGCCAACGACCAGCCGATCCCTTGGTGGCAGCTGGTTCACCGCGGCGAGCAGCTGACTTCGCAGATCGTCGACCTCGGCGGCCACCTCGGGAGACGGGACCGCGTCCCCCGAGACAGCCGCGAGACCTGCCCGGGTTTCGTAGTGGAGCCGGCGACCGGCAGCGCGGCGAAGGTTGCGGGCCTCGTTGCCGACGATTCGGAGCAGCCACGGCCGGAACGGAGCATCCTGCCGGAATCGATCCAATCCCTTGAGTGCCTTCACAAAGGCCTCCTGCACCACGTCCTCGGCGTCGGCTGCCGAGCCGACGATGAGATATGCAACCCGGAACGCCACCTGACGGTGTTGCCGCACCAGCTGGGCGTACGCATCCCGATCACCCCCTTGGGCTCGAGTAACGAGGTCGTCGGGTGGTCGGTCCACCACCCCGGTTCCGGCTCACGGCGCCCGGAGACGCCGCGGGCGCCTCCCGATCGCCCCAACTGAATCACGGGGATTTGCGCCCCCTCTGAGACTCGGCACAAAGACTCCTTCACTCTGCGGCGTCCTGCGTCCGCACTTGCACCATGTCTACACCGCCCAACGTCCCCGGGTTCACGCCTCACCCGTTCTTGCGTACCACAGCGCAAATGTGGTGGCTGTGGTACGCACGAACGGGAAGCCTGGGGCGTCAGAACTGTGACGCCTCGAGTTCCCACTCGTCGATGATGTGTCCGTCGACGTCGAGTGCCTTGATCGTGCCCGCGGTGGACTCGGTGTCGGCTGGTATGTCGACTGGTATGAGGGAGTAGCCGGCTACTGGTCGCTGCCAGACGGTTCTGTCCGAGAACTCAACGACCACAACAGCGGTCTCGACGGGCACGTGGATCGTGATGCTGGCACCGTCGGGTCCGGAGGAACCGCCTGTCTGGCCATAGGTGTAGTAGCGGAAGGAGCCGCCGGACGCCCCCCACCCGCCGGATGCGTTGAGATCCTTCTCGGCATAGTCGACCCCACCGTCAAAGGCGAGGACAAGCCGGATACCGCCGACCGTGCCGACGTGAAGGATGGGGCCTTCCATCGGCGCGGCATCGGGCCTGACCGATCGGGACCCGACCGGGCTTGCGATGGCACTCAAGGTTGATGCGGACAGCTCGTCCGATGGATCCGCAGGTACGAGCGGTATCTCGGTGCCGAGGCTGCCGGTGTCGAACTGGGGTTGCAGGCTCGCCACGGGTTGGTAGATCAGCGGCTCTCGGCTCACGACAACGGCGTCATCCAGAATCCCGTCGAAGTACTCCTCCGTAAGGCCTGCCGCAATCTGAGGCGAGTATTCGATTCTGTTCCATGCGTCGATGTCGTGGATCGCGGCCGCGATTGACTCGGGGTCGGTGTTCGGGTCGATGCTCAGCAGAAGTTCGACGATTTCTGGCTCCGTGGTTTGCAGCGTGCTGTCGACGATGCTTGTTGTGGTGGCTTCGGGCTGAGACGCGGTGCGCTGGAGTTCCACCGACGGAAGCGAAAGAGGTCGATGTGGCCGGCTGGTGACGCTCACAACGCCGGGGAGGCTTTCTATGCGGGCGTGAAAGCTCTCCGGGTCGACAGCCGAGGCGCTGATCCGCAAGTCCCAGTCGACAGCGGCGCCGGTCCAGTCGTCAAAGTCGGTTCGGGAGGTAGTGGTGAGCCCACGCGCCACGTCGAGGACAGCTCCCGAATCGATGTTGCGTCCGGTGACCTCTGAGATCAGGTCTGGTGACTCCACGACGACCACCGCGGTGGTCCAACCGTAGGTCTCAGGATCGTCGACCTCGACCGAGAACGCTGGTGCGCCCCGCACGGTTGTCTCTGCAACATCAGCTTCCGGGTAGGCACGACTGAGGTAGTCGATCGCAGTTGCAGTGTCGGGAGGGAAGTCGGTAGAGCGGGGATGCGACATCCCAATAAGCATCTCCTGACGGTTGGCATCCTCGGCTCCGGTCGCCGGGGCGTACGAGAGGAAGATCTCGGTATCCAAGTAACCGTGGACGACGAGTTCGAGCTCCATGCCTTCGGGTACCACCGTCGGCTTCACGTATACACCGTCGAGGGGCGAGGCCGCCACCCCCTCGTCAGCCGATGTGTCGTCGACCGGTGATTGATCGGCAGTCGAGAACCGGAGCAGTGCGAGAGAACCGACAAGCAGTAGTACCGCGGCAAAACCGGCGGCGAAGGCCCATACCTTGGGCGATCGCCGTCGACCCGGCGTAGGCTCCGAAGCTCTCGATTCGTCGATCCGAACCGGTGTTGGCGGAGCAGAGTCGGATTCGGCTCGATACTCAACGCCCATACGGGACTCGCCTGTTGTCGGTTCGGCGCCTCCGAACTCTTCTCGGATCATGAGCAGCAGGTCCTGCCGGAATTGGTCCGGGGGTTCAACCGGCCGATCGTCTACCTGTCGCAGTTTCCGGGTGATCTCTTGTTCATTCATCAGGCTGGTCCTCATATGCCTCGGCCAGTGCCCGCCGGGCCCTCGCCAGCAGCGACTCGGCAGCCGCCGGTGTCTTGTCGATCAGGGCGGCAACGTCGGCAACCGGCAGATCGTCCACGTATCGCAGCACCAGGGCGAGGCGGTAGTTGGGTGGGATCGTCTCCAGCGCACACAGCAGTCTCGGTTCAGCCGTGTTTGTCATCGAATCCGGCGGGTCGGTCGGTTGTCGGAGTGGGTAGGGTCGCCGCCGGACCTCGGCACGCCGGTAGTAGTCGACGAGACGGCGCCGGGCGATCGACATGAGCCACGGCATCGGCTCCTCGACCTCGACTCCGGATTTGAGGGCCCGTACCGCACCGAGGAATGTCTCCTGGGTCAGGTCCTTTGCGTCGGCTTCGTCGCCGCCGCAACGTCTGAATAGGTATCCGTAGACACGAGGCAGGGCGTCGTTGTAGAAGGACTCGAAGTGATCTCGATCCATCAACATCTGCCCCCGATGTGTGTCTTGCTGTGAATACATCCTCACTCGAGTAGTCGCACCAGCCCCCCGCGAGCTGTCGCGGCCCGAGCTCCGTTCTTGCGTACCACAGCGCAAATGGGGTGGCTGTGGTACGCAAGAACGGGAAAGGTCAGTCGTCGTCGCGGGTCACTTTGAGGTCGGCCAACTCCTCCAGTGCCTTCACGAGAGCGTGGTTGCCTTCTCCACCGAGACCACGGCGTTGTAACGCCCGGTACATCTGGAAGACGAGGCTGGTAGCCGGCAGCGGCACCGCCAGCTCGTCTGCCGACTCGAGCACCAGCCGCAGGTCCTTCTGCTGGAGGTCGATGGTGAACCCGGGACGCCAGTCCCGGTCGATGATCTGAGGTCCTCGGTTGGCGAGCATCCACGATCCGGCACCGCCGCCCTTGACTGCCTCGATGGTGGCATCGAGATCGAGGCCCCCCGCTTTGGCGAGCAACAGCGCCTCGGAGACGGCGAGACCGTTGACGACAACGAGCACCTGGTTGACTTGCTTGACCATCTGGCCGGCGCCGACGGGGCCGACATGGATGATGCTCGTGCCGTACGCCTCCATGTAGGGCCGGGCCCGCTCGACGTCCTCGGCTGTGCCACCAGCCATGATCGCCAGGGTCCCCCGTTCGGCCCCCTCGCTGCCACCGCTCACCGGCGCATCTACCCACGACGCGCCGACATCGTGGACCCGTTCAGCCAGCCTGCGGGTGGCCGAGGCGCTGATGGTCGAGTGATCCACAACCAGCTTGCCGCCCCGAAGCCCACCGATCAGGCCGTCGTCGCCGAAAGTGACCTCCTCGACATCAGGGGTATCGGAGACACACATCATGATGATGTCGCACGCGGCGGCGAGCTCGCTTGGTGTGCTCGCAACCGACGCCCCTGCATCGGCGAGCGGTCCGGTGCGTTCCCCGGTGCGGTTCCACACCGTCACGTCGTGACCCGCTCGCAGCAGGTTGGCCGCCATGCCCCTGCCCATGATTCCCATTCCGGCATAACCGATCTTCATCGCACTCCCTCAGTCAGTGTGGTCCCAAAGGTAGCGGGGACTTCTGGCCCCTTTCGAGCGGCCTTGTTACAGCATATGTTGGTGACCGGGGGTCTGAGACTCACGGAGGTGACCATGGCAGACACACTCAAAGAAGCGGCAGCAGAGTTCCTGGCCAAGAAGCGCATCGCGGTGGCCGGCGTTTCCCGCGAGGCCGGCGGTGCTCACGGAGGCAACCCGGTCTACGTGAGGTTGCGTGACCGCGGGTACGAGGTCTTTGCAGTCAACCCGAACGCAGAGGAGGTCGAAGGTGACACCGCTTACCCGAGCCTCCAGGCAATCCCGGGTGGGGTCGAGGCAGTAGTCATCGCTACCCGCCCCGACGTCGCCGCCGATGTGATCAAGGACTGTGCCGCCCAGGGAATCACCCACGTGTGGATGCATCGTGGGATAGGCGGCGGCAGCGTATCGCACGAGGCTGCCGAGCTGGGAAGGGCCGAAGGCATGACCGTAATCGAGGGCGGGTGCCCGTTGATGTTCGACCCAACCGCGGACGTCGGTCACAAGATGATGAAAGGTGTTCTCTCGCTCATCGGCAAGATGCCAAAGAAGGTCTGAGACCTAAACAAGAGTCTGTCTACGGATCGTCACTCGTCCGTAGGCTCCCGAGGACACTCGACAGTCTCATGACGGTGACGGCCCTCCCGGGGCCGTCACCGTCGAGAAGATCATGAGCGATAGGCCTCCCGGCCGACACCTTGAACGGGGATTCCCTGGGATGCCATTACTTCGTTCTGCAGCGAGTACATCGCCGCAGCCGCCTGATCGATATAACGCGTGAACGCAATCGATCCCTCGAGGATCGGAGCCAGTGCGTCCTTTTCCTGTACCCGGGCCGGCGGGTATTCGTGTTCGACGATGAGCGGCGTGTTTGCCACGTCGAAGTCGAGCAACTCACGGGCCGCGAGCTGATGATCCAGCCAGTCGACGGTTCGGTTCTGCAGGTAGGCGAGCGGGTCGTGCTTGGCCGTTCCGGGTAGCTCGTGCTCGGCAATCGTGGTCTGGATCTTCCAAGCGTTGACCAGGTCTGCCGGATTGCCGGAGACCTCGCCGTCGACCCAGTCGCCACGCTGGACCGTCTGGCCACCGTAGCCCCAAGCGGAGATGCCCTTTGAGTCGATTACCTGCCCCTTGACGTGCATGCCACCAAGGAGGAACTCATACCCCTCGTCCTTCAGATATTGGAACATCGACCGGGTGTCCTGGCCCATCAGCACCGAATGCGACGGGTCGTAGTGAATACGAATGTTATCGCCGACACCGTTTTTCTCTGCGATCTGGTGTAGGGCAATCCACATGCCAGGCGTGTAGCCGATGTTGTTGTGGTAGTTGTCGCTCGGGTTCCAGCCGGGCATCGGGCACTGCTCAACCCGGTACTCGAGACCGCGTGCCTTGGCCTCTTTGAGCAGCGGTACGAAGCTCTCCTCGAATTCGATGAGATTCTGGTCCATCGTCTTGCTCTGATCCCTGCCGACGAAGCCACATACCGCCCGGAGCCCGAGGAGTGCAGCCGCATCCATGGCCCTCAGCATGAATTCGTGCTTCTTTGCCCGGATTGCGGGGTCCTCAGCCAGCATGTCGTCGAAGTAGGCGATATCAGCGATTGTGACCCCGGTCGCTGTGATCGCCTCGCTGACCCTGCTCGCACGAGACTCCGTGAACGGCTCACGCAGATCGAGTGTGTTGGCCACCGGGTCGAGCATCGCCTCCGGCGGGACGTCGGCAAGGGAGGGATGGAGCGCGGTCGACAACTCGATGCAATCGGCCCCCAACTCTGCTGCGAACTGAAGCCATTCCTCGATCGCAAGATCCGGATCCGGGTCGCGCCTTTCTCGTGGGGTCAGCTCCTGTAACGCCGCGGTGAGGACCCCGACCGGCATGAAGGTTGGTTCGAAGCCTGCAATTTTCGCCATGTGCACTCCTTACTGTTCGATGATCTAGACCTCTTTGGGATCTAGAACTGCTGGGGGATCTGGACCGGCTCGTGCTCACGAGCCGACTCGATTGCGGCGTGTAGCACCCTTTGTGTTTGCAGGGCGTCCCGGAAGTCGGGGAGCGGCACGAGCGGATCGCCGCCACCAAGCACGGCCACAATGTCACGAGCCTGGTTCACAAAACCGTGCTCGTAGCCGAGGCCGTGGCTGTCGGGCCACCAGGCGTCCGCATAGGGATGCCCGTCACCACCGCGGGTGACGTCAATAGTGGTCCAGCCCTGCTCGCCGCCTGCAACGTCGGTCCGGTAGTAACCGAGTTCGTTCATGCGCTCGAAGTCGAAGCGCAGCGCCCCGCCGGAGCCGTGGATCTCGAACCGGTTGGCGTTGTGATAGCCAGTGGCCAGCCGGGTGGCTTCGAAGCTGGCGACACCACCACCCGAGAGCCGGGACAGAAAGAGCACGGTGTCATCGACTGTGCTCTCGCCCAACCGCCGGCCGGTCGCCGCGCCGGCTCCGGCGATCTCCCCGCCGGCGTCGCCCTCGATCAGGGCCCGCTCCTTGATGAACGTCTCCTCGATGGCACCCTCGACGCTTACGATCTCCTCGCCGGTCACAAAACGAACCATGTCGACTATGTGTGCGTTGAGGTCGCCGTGCGCGCCCGACCCTGCCACGTCGCCCTGGAAGCGCCACAGCAATGGTGTGTCAGGGCCGCCCCAGCTCTGGAGGTAGCTTGCCCGGGCGTGGTAGATGCGGCCGAGCGTCCCCGCTGAGACGATGCGGTGAGCGAGGGCAATCGCGGGTACCCGTCGGTAGTTGAACCACACGAACGTCTTGCCGGGAGCGTCGTCGGCTGCCTTGGCCATAGCCTCGGCGTCCTCGATGGTCGCGGCGAGGGGTTTTTCGCATGCGACGTGCTTGCCCGCCTCCAGCGCAGCGATCGCCAGCTCCCGGTGCACGTTGTTGGGGGTGGCGACGTCCACGAGATCGGTGGCGTCATCTGTCACGGCGGCGTGCCAGTCGGTGGTGTGGTTCTCCCATCCCCATCTGTCCGCAAATGCGGCCAGTTCCTCCTCGTTGCGTGCAACAACCGTATGCAGGGCGGGTCGTGGCGATACGTCGAAGAAACGACCCACCTGTCCCCAGGCGTTCGAATGGGCTCGTCCCATGAACTTGGACCCGATCAATGTCACATTCAGACGGTCGGTCATGGCTGGCTGCGCTCCTTCCTAGTGCTGTTGTTCGTACTCTTCGATCAAAGCTACGTTGTCGACAGAGTGAGACGTCGAATCGAACTCGTAACCGAGCCATTCCTTGACTAGACGTCGCGCCAATTCGGGACCGACGACGCGCTGGCCCATGGTGAGCACCTGGCAGTTGTTCGACATGATCGATCGTTCGACGCTGTACGAGTCGTGTCCGACGGTTGCCCAGACCCCCTTCACTTTGTTCGCACTGATCGCCATGCCTATTCCTGTCCCGCAAATGAGAATCGCCCGGTCGGCCTCACCGGTAGCGACCTTTTCGGCCGCGGCAAAGGCGACGCTTGGATACCGGGTAGTCCCGGCGGTGTCGTCGTTGACCCCGACATCGATCACCTCGATCACCCGGTCGTCCGCTTCGAGGTCTGTGCGGATCATATCCTTGTAGCCCCGACCGGCGACATCACCGCCGATCGCTACTCGCCAGCGTTTGGTTATTCCGGTCTCCTCTCGAATGATCGATTATCAATCTAATCTCTGGCCACGATGTGGTCGAGCCGCACAAAACCGTCCACGTCCCACGCCGTGTCATGAAGACTCCCGTTGAATTGGCGCGATCGGCGCCTCGTATCATGAGGACCGGCGATAAGGCCGAGACCTGATGAGGAGCGACTATGGCGCACGTCCACAACGAGCCGACCGACTTCTACAGGGAGATGCTCGACGGATTCCTGCTTGCGTATTCCCGATACGTCGAGCGAGTTCCCGGAGCGTCGGGAGTGATGCGGCGAGGTGGGCCCGTGGCGGGAAAGGTCAGTGTTGTCATCGGTGGCGGAAGCGGGCACTACCCGGCTTTCTGTGGGACGGTCGGTCCCGGCCTGGCAGATGGTGCTGTTGTCGGGGACATCTTTACGTCACCATCTACCGAGCAGTGCTATCGGGTAGGCAAGGCGCTCGACGGTGGTGCGGGCGTTCTCTTCAGCTTCGGCAACTATGCCGGCGATGTGATGAACTTTGGCAGCGCAGAGCAACGACTCCGTCAAGAGGGCATCGACTGCCGGACTGTCCTGGTGACGGACGACGTTGCGTCCGCCACTCCGGGCGAGCGAGAGAAGCGGCGGGGCGTCGCTGGTGACTTCCCGGTGTTCAAGTTGGCGTCCGCGGCCGCCGATCGTGGCGACTCCATTGACGACGTGGAACGGATCGCCATCAAGACGAACGATGCGACCTACAGTTTCGGAGTCGCCTTCGCCGGCTGCACTTTCCCCGGTCAATCCGAGCCTTTGTTCACGGTGGCGCCGGGCACGATGGAGCTCGGGTTGGGTATTCACGGCGAGCCGGGTGTGGAGACCGTCGGCGCAATGGATGCGAAGGAGTTGGCGCGCACGCTGGTCGACCCGCTGCTGGCTGAACGACCCGACGGAGCCCGGAGGGCCGCCGTCATCCTCAACGGTCTGGGTGCGACCAAGTATGAGGAGATGTTTGTGCTCTGGTCTTCGATCGAGCCGCTTCTCGTCGCAGCCGGTGTTGAGATCATCCTCCCCGAGGTAGGCGAGCTGGTGACGAGTCTCGACATGGCGGGGTGCTCGTTGACCATCGCCTGGCTCGATGATGAACTCGAGGAGTTGTGGCGAGCCCCTGCGGATAGTCCGGCGTTCCGGCGCGACGCAGCCGGTGTCGTAGCCGTGGCTGGAGAGGCAGCCACCGCCGTAGTCGAGGCGGAACGGCCCGTTCCCGGCGCCGAGGTCGCTTCCACGCCGGGGGCACGGGAAGCAGCCGACCTGGTCCGCGCCGCGCTCGGAGCAATGCGCGACGTGGTCGAGGCGAACGCCAAGGAGTGGGGGCGCATCGATGCAGTTGCGGGTGACGGCGACCATGGTGTCGGTATGGCGCGGGGGATCTCCGGTGCCGTTGAGGCAGCGGCGGATCATCCCGGCGGTCCGCGGGCCGTCCTCCACGATGCCGGATACGCGTTTGCCGACAGGGCCGGTGGTTCGAGCGGCGCGCTCTGGGGTGCGTTCCTCGGTGGTATCGCCGGTGCCCTTCCCGAAGACCGCAAGCCGAACGCGGCTGAGTTGGCGGCCGCGATGACTGCAGGAACTGATGCCCTTCAGCAGCTCGGCAAGTGCAAGCTGGAGGACAAGACCATGTACGACGCCATCAAGCCTTTTGCCGATGATCTGGAGGCACGGGTGCGAGCAGGTGAGGATCTGGGGTCTGCGTGGTCGACTGCCGCCGACCTGGCGACCGCCAAGGCGAAAGCGACGGCAGGTCTCATGCCGAGGCTGGGTCGTGCCCGACCGCTCGGGGAAAAGAGCTTGGGAACACCGGACCCCGGGGCGACGTCGATGGCGGCGCTGCTGGTGGCCGTAGGCACGGTCATCGGCTAGGAGACCTCACCTTGGGTGAGTCTGGATACCACTCCGACCCGGGGTGGCGGTGAACGTTCCTTCGTTTCCGGGGGCCGGGACGTGTATCAGCCTATGTTCTCCTGAGGGCCTGTCTTCTCCCCTGGATCCGCGGAATCCGTTGCCTGACGCGGGTGGGAGGTTGATTCCTCACCGTCTGTGACTCATAGCGGCTGCACCTCTTCTGTGAGGCGTGGACAGGCAGGCTTACCACCGCAGGGGCACACAAGACAAGGGTGCCTCAAAGAGCCGAAAATTCTTCTCCCTCCGGGAGAAGTACCCGAGCGAAGCGAAGGGGGATGAGCCAGGACATTCTTCTCCCTCCGGGAGAAGTACCCGAGCGCAGCGAAGGGGGATGAGCCACGCATTCTTCTCCCTCCGGGAGAAGTACCCGAGCGCAGCGAAGGGGGATGAGGGCCTTATGAACTCAAGCTGGATCTAAAGAACCCCTCACCTGTCTCGCCAACGTATCGGCTTCCGATACGCCTCGGCCTGTCCTCTCCCGAAGCCTGAATCCACGGTTGCAGATTGTCGGATCGCTCGATTAGCTCGTCACCACCGACGCTTTCCGCTCAAACACAGCTT